>ENA-OPXC01000134-OPXC01000134.1-human-gut-metagenome-genome-assembly--contig:-NODE-134-length-69382-cov-14.474332_pt1 | contig 69382 bp, 65 predicted proteins | sample MGYA00241512_ERZ502016 | MGnify/ENA primary metagenome ERZ502016 (study PRJEB25962, sample SAMEA2043043) | human gut metagenome | biome: human gut; feature: human-associated habitat; material: faeces...
TTAACTTTGCTGACCAATCTTTTAACAACTCATTTCCATACTTAGATTTATCTTTTCCTCCTTGGGCTTCCACTATTAATCTTCCCACATTCCAATAACATTCTACTAATTCCATATTAGCATTTGTTTCTCTGATAGCTTTTCCTATTTCTACTTTTTTAACATAACTATTTACTTCATCATAATAATTCATTTTTTACCTCCTTTTAGAAATAAATACAATTTTTCTTTCATATATAATATTTCCTAAAGAGTTTAAATTTTTGCACTTTTTTTGAAATTTTTACAAAATTTGACGCTTTTTTTTCGTAAAAAAAAAAGAAGCTAACTCACTTCCTTAAATCCATTTTGAAATATAAATTACTCTAGTTGTATATTCTTCATAATTATCAAATATTTTGATAATTGAATAAATTATTTCTTTTAAAATATCTTTAGTATCTTTTTTTACTCTTATTTGTAATATTTGTTTTTGCATTTCACGTCTAAATAAATAGTCATCAATATATTTACTAACAACTTTATCTAAATTAATAACACTTTCAACATCTTCAGAATTATTAATATCAATTCTAAAAATATATTGTTGATACAATTTAATTAACTTTTTTGATATAATATCATCTTCATAAGGAGAAAATTCTATTATTTTATAAAAATTTGGACAAAGGCCAATTATTTGCTTATTTGTATACATAAAATCACCTTCTATTGTTAAGTTAAGTTTACTACATTTATTAATATTTGTAAATACCTAAAAGAAATGTTATAATAATTTTAGATAAGGATGGTGCATAAATGACGAAAAGAATAAAAATTAAAAAACAAGTATATTACATTTTAATTGGAATTGTTCTGATAATCATGGCTTCTATTTTTGGTAATTATAAGTATAAAGAATATAAATATCATCAAACATATGAATATAAATTACTTAATCATGGATATAAGGGTGAAGATGTAACTAAAATACTTAATAATTTTAGTGAAAAAGAATATAACTACTTTTTAAATAATGATGTTAATGAAAATTATATTAAATTGTTAGATGAAAAATATTTTTTAAAGAAAAATTTTTATAAGTATATTGAATACATGAATAATAATAAAAAACTAGATTTAACTAGTGTTGTTAGAAATATAAATATTCATTTAGATAAGAATTTTTATGAAGAAGAATTTAATACAGATGTTAGTAAAGATACAAGTATGTTAGTAAATAAATATTATCTTCTTGGTAGTGATTATGCTCCTTCAGATTTGGTTACAATTTCTCAGACTTATTCTTGGGGAGATGCAGGAAGTCAAAAAACTAGGAAAGTTACTTATGATGCATTTTTAGAAATGTGGAATGCTGCACAAGAAGAACAAGGCTATTATTTAATGGTTAGTTCTTCTTATAGGTCTTATCAAGAACAAGAAATTGTTTATAATAATTATAAAAAGACGCGTGGTCAAAAATATGCTGATGGTATTGCTGCAAGACCTGGAGCTTCTGAACATCAAACTGGTTTAACTTTAGATATATTTAATAAACTTAATAATAATAAAAATACTTTTAAAGATACTGATACTGCAAAATGGTTAGAGAATAATGCTTATAGATTTGGTTTTATTTTAAGGTATCCAGAAGATAAAGTTAAAGTAACTGGTTATAGTTATGAAGCTTGGCATTTTAGATATGTTGGTAAAGAAATAGCAAAATATGTTTATGAAAATAATATTACTTTTGAAGAATATTATGCTTACTATATTGAAAAATAGGTTTTAATTACAAACCTATTTTATTTTAGCTAAAACATTTTTTCAACATTATTTGGGACTTTATCTTCCACCACTTTTTTAATTATTTTAGATTTTTGTTCCTCACTTACTTTTTTACCAGTCATTTTACTTAATGTATCTATTACCTCACTAAGTGTTTTTTCATCTTTCATGTTTCCTTTTTGTAATTTTTCTGCAAGACTTAAAATAGTGTCTTTAGAAACATTAGTCTTTTTTTCTACTTTTTTAAAAAATTCATCACCGAATTTCATAGGCCCTCCCTAATGATAATATATGCCCAAATTTGACTTTGTTTAATAAATGTGTTATAATGTGTCTAAGCTTTGGGGGTTAATATGATAACTTATGAGGATATTAAGAAAATTTTAGAAAGCGTAGACATCGCTAAGTTAGAAAAGGACTATATGACTAGGCAAGAGGTAAATCTCCTGGATAATACTATGAAAGCTAAAGATGTTTTAGCATATTTTCCAGATGAACTAATTTATTTACCAAAAGGGCTTGATAATATCGGTAAGTTAAATGCCTTATTGATGCTTTATTTAAATAGTGGACATTCATCTGCTAAGAGATTAATTATTGAAATATTAAATAAATATGGATATAATCCAAATAATGAATTACTTAGAGCTATTCAAATATCTGATTTATATTTTGAAGGACAAATTAGTCAAGAGGACTATATAAGAGCTATTGGTGGTTTAACAAATTCAAAAGGTGTTGTTAGTATCAAAATGGATGAAATACATATCCGTACTATGCAAGGAATGTTAAAATTACAATCACTATGTAAAACTTTGGGTATAAGAAAAATTACTGATGAAGAAAGACGTGGTTTTTGTCATAATTTAACCAGTGATGTTTTAATAGCTAATAAAAAATTATATGGTGGATACTATTATATCCCCCTTTCTTTTACAGGTTATATGGAACATTCTGTAGTAATTGATTTAGAAAAAAGTGAAGTTTTGGATTTTGCTAATAATATAATTGTTCCTCTTAAAATATGGAAGAAATTCTTTGGTTCTCCAACGATTTTTATAAATGGAGATTACTATCAAGAACTTGCTAAACAATCTAAAGAAAAATTAAATGTTGATTTAAATATTTGTTTACTTGAACAAGCAAGAAGAAGATGTAAGTAGTTATCTTACTTTCATCTTCTTCTTTTTTAAATACTTATCTAAACCTCTAAAACCTTGGTTTTCATAATCAAAATCTTTTATAATAGAATAATCTTTTATACCTTTTTTAGATAAATATTCTTTTATATTATCAATAGTTATATTATGATAATTAATTGTTTGAGTTATTCTTGCTAAAAATTCTTTACTAAAACTATTTTGATAATTAGCTTTATTTTTCAGAAAACCTATTTTTATATCAATACAAGCATTACTTGTCATAAATATATATGTGTTTTTAAAATCTATTTTTTCTCCTTTAGCATTAGTTACAAAACCTTCATCTAATATTTGTAAAAATAAATTTATGACACTTGGATGAGCTTTTTCTAATTCATCTAATAAAATTATAGCATTTGGATGCATTCTTACTTTATCAAAAATATTTTCATCATCATAACCAATGTAACCTGCTGATGAACCAATAAGTCTATTTATAGAAATTGGTTCATTGTATTCACTTAAATCAAGTCTAATTAATGGTAACTTTAAATATGTTGCTATTTCCTTAACAGTTTTAGTTTTACCTACTCCAGTTGAACCTGTTAAAAGTATTGATACTGGCATATCATCTTCTTTAAATTTTAAAGTATTTATTATTTCATTTATGGCTTCATTTTGACCAATTATTTGATTTTTTAAATAGTTATTTAATGAATTCCAATCATTTTTTATACTAGGAATATTTACTTTTCTTAATAATACTTCTTTAATATCAGTATTAGTTATTTTATTCGGAGTATTTTCTTCTTTAGAAATTTTTTCATTTATTTCTATTTCTATTTTTCTTAAATTAAGGGCTTCTTCAAAGTTATTTTTCTTAACCATGTTTTCTTTTTTCTTAATTATATTTGCTAATTTATTTTTTAATAAACTTATATCTTTTTCTTTAGAACTTTCTACTTCTTTCATAGCACAGATACTATCAAGAAAATCAAGTGATTTATCAGGATTAAATCTATCTAAAATATACTTATTTGTTAAAGATACTATTTCTTTAATGTTATCTTCTGATATTTTTATATTATAATGATGTTCAAATGATGGTCTTATTTTGGATAATATTTCAATTGTTTCTTCAATATTTGGTTCATTTACTTTAATTATTTCAAATCTTCTAGATAAAGCTTTATCTTTAGCAATAAATTTATTATATTCATTAATTGTTGTTGCTCCGATTAATTTAACTTTTCCTCGCGCTAAATAAGGCTTTAAAATGTCACTAGCATTTATGGCTCCTTCTGCTCCTCCAGCATTTGATAATGTATGAATTTCATCAATAAATAAAATTATTTCTGGATTATTTTCAACTTCTTTAATTACTTTATTTAATTTTTCTTCAAATTCTCCACGATACTTTGTACCTGCTACTAAAGAAGACATTTCAATTGAAACAATCTTTTTATTTTTTAATTTATTTGGAACATTTCCATCTTTAATACGTCTTGCTAATTCTTCAACAATAGCACTTTTACCTACTCCAGCATCACCGATTAAAAGAGGATTATTTTTATTTTTACGTAAAAGTGTTTCAATTATTAAATTTATTTCTTTTTCACGACCAATTAATAAATCATCTGTTGTATATTCTGTTAAATCTTTGCCAATATTATAAATCTCTAACTTGGGATTATTTTTTTTACTCTTAATTTTTATTTCATCATATAATTTATCAATATCTATACCTATTCCAGCCATAATTCTAATAGCAATTCCTTCTCCTTCTTCAAGGAGTGATACTAATAAATCAATTGGTTTAATTGTATTACACTTAGAAATATCAAAAGCATTTTTTATTACTCTTTTTAATAACGGTGTATAAATACATGTACTTTTTTTACTAGTTTCTTCTTTTACTAAAAGTTGTAATTCATCTAAAAAATCATCATATGTTAAACAATATCTATTAAGTAAGTCTTTTATTTCTTCATTATTTTTTAACATACTTAAAAGTAAATGTTCTGTTCCAACATATGAATGATTTAATTCCATCATTAATTTTTCTGCCCCTTTAAAGATTTTGCTAACTTCTAAATTATAATTATTATACATAGAATTAATCCTCCCTTTTATAATTCTATGTATGTAATGGCTATTTTTTTATTAAATTATTCAAATTTTTTATCATCATCAATTATTTTAATACAACATGGATACTTATTTAAAATAACATATGCTCCGGCATAGTTACCACCGTTAAGAAGTTTTAAAATATAATCTAAATCATTTTGTAACATATCTTCATTAATTATAAATTCATATGAACCATTATTATACGTTACTTTTATCTTCATATGTTTAAGTGGATATTTTCTAGTTATTATTCTAGTTTTTGTCTTTTTTAATTCTATAGTGGTTTCTAGTTTATAACTTACTAAAATATTATTAGCATTTATAGTACTTTCTTCTTCATAATAAATATATTCATTAAGAATATTCTTTTTATTTTTATTAACAGCATACATTTTATTATTAAAATGAAATATCATATTTAAATTACTTGAATAAATTTCTATTTCATCACTATCTAAGTTTTCCATAGCAGGATTAAAATTAATTCTTGTATCAACTGCAGAAAATAATTCTAATAAACTGTTATTTAAGTTTTCATTAAATTCAAATTTAAAACCAATTGCTTCAAGAAACTTATGAATAGAAATATTTAATTTATTTAAAACATCATACAAAGAAATGTGTTCTTTATCACATTTTCTGTTTATTTTACTTATAATAGTTTTAATCTTTTTTATATCTTCCATGTCTTAATTATACAATCATTTCAATTAAAAAAGCAATAGTTTTTATATAACTATTGCAATTAAAGTATTTGAGCCTTTATTAACGATTTTTGAAACCGTTTCTTTAAGCTTATATCTTGTATTATCTGGCATCATACTTAGTTTAGCTTGAATTCCTTCTTGAACTATAGCTTCTAGGCTTCTACCAAATATTTCACTTTTCCAAATACTTGATGCATCACTTTCATAGTCTTTCATTAATCTATCAATTAATTCTTTAGACTGAATTTCGCTACCTATGATTGGTTCAAAAGTAGATTCTACGTCAACTTTTAACATGTGTATGCTTGAAGCGACAGCTTTAAGTTTAACGCCATACCGGCTTCCTTGTTTAACAAGTTCAGGTGTCTGTAATTTTAATTCTCTAATACTTGGATAAACTATACCATATCCAGTATTTTTGGCCATTTTTATAGCACCTTTTAAAGAATCTATTTCTTCTTTATCTTCTGTATAATTAGCAAATATTTTAAGAAGTCCTGCTTTTGTGGTTACCATGTCCCCCATTAAAGATTTTAGTGTTTCAGTGTATAATTCGTTGGAACTATCGAGTGTTATTGTTACAGTTCCTGTGGATGCATCAAGTTCAGAGATAAAAGATTTTGAAATATACTCTGAATTTTCGAAATGCTCTAAAATATAATCCACATCTTTAACTTTTTCTACACTGATAACACTTTCTTTAATTTTTTCTAAGTAGTGTTGTTTAATTTCGTTACTATTTGGTAATACATGTACCCACTCAGGTATAGAAACTTTGATGTCTAAAACTGGAAACTCGTATAAAGCTGTTTTTAATATTTCCATAATTTCTTTTTCATTCATAAGTTCTGCACTTATAGGCATGACTGGGACATCATAAGTATCCATTAAACTTCTAGCTAGTTCTTGGGTTTCAGTATTTGTAGGGTGAATACTGTTTAGTATTACTATAAATGGTTTCCCGATTGATTTTAATTCACTAACTACTTTTTCTTCTGCTTCAAGATATGACTCCCTCTTGATTTCACCGAATGAACCATCTGTTGTCACAACAATTCCTATTGTTGCATGATCTTTGATGACCTTCTCTGTTCCAATTTCGGCCGCTTCCACAAAAGGAATCGCATCCTCGAACCAAGGACTTTTCACCATCCTAGGATTTCCTTCTTCATCAACAAAGCCATTAGCATCAGGAATGACGTAACCTACACAATCAACTAACTTGATGCTTGTTTCGAATTCGCCGACTTTGATTGTTGCACCATTACTTGGTACAAATTTAGGTTCCGTAGTCATTATGGTTTTACCTTGCGCACTTTGAGGTATTTCATCTAAACATCTTTTCTTTTCATATTCATCTGTTATATTTGGTACAACAAGATTTTCTATGAATCTTTTAATGAATGTTGATTTACCAGTACGAACGGCTCCAACTACACCTAAATAGATTTCTCCATTCCCTCTTTTGGCAATTGATGATATAATTTTTTCTTTTTCCATAATCCACCATCTTTCGTTTTCTATTGTAATCGTATGTAGGGAAGTTTGTAAATATTACAATAAAATTAAGATTAGCAAACATGGAAACGCTGTAATTTCAATGATGAGTAAATTTTTTTACCATGAGTATATTAGATTTATATTAATTATTAACCTTTCTATTTATATACTGTAAATTCATTTAATAAATTTCCGTCTTATAATTCCTACTTATTAAGTACTAAATATTAAATATGATGTTTAAAAGTTATTTTTTAGTTTCCTAATATAGATAGCTCTCATAGTAAGTTTTTCTGATGGAACCAATGTTGAGATTCTTCTATGCTGTGTAGTCAAGAGCGATTGAAACGCCTTGCATTCCATCATAGTCATTTTGAACGGCTGTTGCAAAATTAATAACTTTTCCGTAACCATTATGACTTATAGTGTACGATTTAGATTGTGCCAAGGTTACGTTAGTTGCAGCGTGTTGATAACTGCCATATACTGTTGCCCATTCTGTTGTTGCTGTCACTGTTGCTTCAATTGTACACTGATAGGTATTAGCATCATCAACTAGATTCATAGAAATTCCAAAACCATTATCAGCTTTAACCATGTTGGTTCCATTATTAGAATAATTTACATATCCAACGTTTCCATTTTTGTAGATATACGATTGTACTCCACGTTGCGTTCCTTCAATTACTGTTGCGTCATCTGTCCTTAAGGCATTTACATCATAAGATTTAATATAAGGAGATTTTAACCATAAGGTTGTTAAGTCAATTGAATATGTATTAGCACTACTAAGAGGAATAGATGCTATTTGAATATTCTTATAAGTTGTTTCGTAATAAGTTGCTCTCGTTGTTGCTATGTTCTTTGTTGCATTCGTTGCTTCTTCTTCGCTGACTTCTGTTGTTGTAGTTCCATTTGTTGTTTTCGTTACTCTATAATATTTATTTACTTTTTTAGAATTTTCTAAATCGTAAGATAAATATCTTGAGGCATCTTCATCACTCATTGTTGCAATTCTCAAATCTGAAAAAACTAATTTTAGTCTTGCATATTCTGAATCTGTTAGTGTTGCACCTTTTACGCTGTTAGTTAAAAATATGCCAAGCATTATAATTGTAGCTATAATGCTTTTTCGCAAACCGTTCAAACATCTCCTTTCGGTTCCATGAACATTTTCTCACATTAGGTCGAAAAAAGTAAATAGAAAATCGCGGGAGTTGTTATTCTCTTATTGGAGAGTTTGCTTTAACTCTCTATAAATGCTGAGAATATAGTTAACTTTTACATGATAATTTTTGCAGTCACCTTTTATACAATTTAATAAATTATCTGGTACATTATAATCAAAACATTCTATATTAAAGTTATCTTTAATTGAATATGAATAATTAACTCTGTTAGTGCTGTAATAATATTTAATAATTTCTGAGTGGTTATTAATTTGATTACTTATTATTAATATTCCATTTGAAATCATATTTTTTATTACATTATTTTCGTCTATCTTTTTAATATAAGTCTTTTTCTCTTCATCATATTTGTAACCTAATTTTGCTAATTTATTTTCTATTGTATCATATTCACTAAATGTTTTGATTGCTTTATCATTTGTTACTGAGTCAGCTGGTATTTCAAATGGTGTAAATGAGTTATTAAAAAGAGACAAGTTATCGGTTGATAAAATGCTTGTCTCATAATTACTGTCTTTAACATAAGTTTTGTAGGATAATTTGTTATTATTAAATTTTTCTTTGAATGTCAATTGGCATTCGTATGTGTAAATATTATCGTATTCATCTTTTGTTGTGATAGTCAATTGTAAATTTCTTTTGATATTTTCTATTGTATCTTTACTTAGTAAATCTGTATTCGATTTATTTTCTTCAATAAAAATACTATTTAAATTATCAGCTTTATACAAGATTTTTTTATCTCCGTTTACATAAGTGTATAGTTCTAAGTTAATTTCTGTTGGTTCATATTTGATTTTGTTAATCCTTATATCATTTATTACTAAGATATTAGTAACTTTAGTTTTAAGAAAATAACCATTTTCAAATGATACCTTGTCACTTTGATATTTCAAATCATAAATCTTAACTGAGTTAAAGTTGTTTATGAAATAAATTAACAACAATATAAACGCTATTATAAATCCGATTAAGAAGATGTTGTGAATTAAATAATTTAATGCCTTCCCAAGTTTCATTTTTATAAAACTCATATTATCTTTAAATTTCTTTTCAGATTTAATTAGTAAGCTTGGAGATATTTCCAGTTTCTTACAGATGTTCCTAATTTGGCACAAGTCTGGAACTGTTGTGCCGTTCTCCCACTTTGAAATCGTTCTATCAGATACACCGATTAAATCTGCTAAATCTTTCTGTGTTAGATTTCTGTCTCTTCTAATACTGTAAATGGTATTAGCAAATTTTGTACTTTTTACGACTTCCTTCGTAGTTTTGTTCTCTTTTTCAACCTTTTTCATACTTTCACCATTTTCATTTTACCATAAATTTCCAATTATTGCACCATAAATTTGACTTTTTATCATAAAATTACTATAATAAGCCTAAATTAAGGAGGAAATTAGAATGCGTGAATATTTTATTTATAAAAAATACATCGATGAACTTTTGAAAAATCAAAATAATACTAATATACCTTTGTTGCAAGATATTTATAGTTATAAAGATTATGAAAGAATTTTAAAACCTGTTTTAAAAACTATTTATGATAATCCTTATGCTAGTTTAACTACTTTAAGATTGAAATTATTTTTAAATAGTGGTTTAAAAGAAATAATAAATATTTTTGTTAATGATACTAAAATTACTCCGGGAGTTTTACTAGATTTTGGAACATTTAAAACTCGTGATACTGTGTTGTGTGGACTTCGTCAAGAAGTTGATATGAAAGATGGTAAATTAAAAAAAGATGAACTTCCAATTGAACAAGATACTATTTTTGATTTAGCTTCTACATCTAAAACTTTTACTGCTGTTGCTATATTAATTTTAGAAGAAAATAATTTAATAGATGTTTTTGAACCAGTTAGAAAATATGTTCCTGAGTTTAAAAATTTAGGAAATACTACAATTTATGATTTATTAAAATTTAGAGTTAAAATTGTAACTGATAAACGTGTTGATAGTACTAATAATAAGGAAGAAGCTTTAGAAATATTATATAGTGCCAAGCTCGTAGAAGAAGAAAAAGTTATGAATGCTTATACTGATATGGGAGCTATGATTTTAAGAATTGTTGTTGAAAAAGTTACTAACATGAGTTTTAATGAATTTATTACGGAAATGATTTTTAAAAAAGCTAATATGGTTGATACACATTTAATTGTACCTAGCGAAAAAATAGAAAGAGTTGCTAATGAAAATTTTTCTTCAATTGTTTTAAGTGATGGAACTGTTAAAACTAATTATAATAATGTTAAAGGTACTCAACATGACCCAAAAGCTATTGCTATTGGAGCTAAATCTGGTATAGCTCCGGGTCATGCCGGTTATTTTTCTACTAAAAATGATATGATTAATTTTGCTAATGCTTTAATAAATGAAAAGATTTTAACTAAAGAAAGTTTGTATTCAATGAGTGATACTGAAACAGGTTTTAAAGATAACGATAAATATGCTAGATTTTATGGTTCTTTAGTTTTTTTGAAGCAACCTGACCCTGAATTTTTGTCTGTTTATCCTCCCCTTTCTGGAAAATCATTTATGTCACCGGGATTTGCTGGTACACAACTTGTTGTAGACCCGATTAATAAAATTACTTTGTTTGTTGGAGCTCCAAGACTTCATAATAGAATTTATCAAATTTCTAAAAATCAAATACCTAATATTAGGATTGATAATCATAATATGAAAACATTTATTTTACCTGATGGTAGTGAGAAAATTGTTTGTAGTGATTATACTAAAGCTAAAGAAGTTCTTGTTACTTTAGCTTTGGATTTAGCTATACAATATCAATTATTAGAAAAAATATTTACAAATGAAAAAGGAATGCATTTAGTTCGTGAACTAAATTAGCATTCTTTTTTTAATCTTTATTTTCATATGATAATAGGTTTTTAATATCTTCTTTTGTAAGTTCTGATAAAATATTCTTATCACGAATTTCTCCATCGATTAGTTTATCACTTAAAATTCTTTTTTTATTTTGAAGTTCTAATATTTTTTCTTCAATTGTTCCTTTGGTAATAAGATGAATTACTTCAACAGTATTTTTTTGACCAATACGGTGTGCTCTATCTGTTGCTTGATTTTCTGCTTGAGGATTCCACCATAAATCTAGATGAATTACCACATCTGCAGTTGCTAAGTTTAAACCTGTTCCTCCAGACTTTAACATTATTAAAAATACTTTAACATCATCATTATTATTAAAGTTATCAACCATTTCTATTCTATCTTTAGCTGGAACGCTTCCATCAATCATGTAAGTTTTAATTTTTGCTTTATTTAATTTTTCTTTTACAATATTTAAAGCTGTTTTAAATGATGAAAATATTAAAATTTTATGATTGTTTTTAATATATTCATTTACAATACTTTCTAATTGTTCTAATTTATTGGAACCATCCTTATAATTATCATAAACTATACTTGGGTCAATACAGATTTGTCTTAATTTGGTTAAAAGTTGTAATATTAAAAATCTTGCTTTATTCATGCCTTCAGTTTCAATGATTTTTTCCATTTCTTCTTTTACTCTTTCAAGTTCTGCAACATATAGTTTCTTTTGTTCATCTTTTAATTCAATATAAATATCATTTATTAATTTGTCTGGTAGTTCTTTTACAACATCTTGTTTTTTTCTTCTTAAAATAAATGGGTTAATTTGTTTGCTTAAACCTTTTATTAAAATTTCACTGTCTTCATCAAAATCTTTTATTTTATATTTACCTTGAAATTTTGTTAAACTTGCTAAGTAACCTGGCATGATGAAATCAAATATGCTCCATAATTCTAAAATAGAATTTTCAAGTGGGGTTCCTGTTAGAGCAAATTTAGTTTCCGCATTAACCTTTTTTACAACTTTAGTTATTCCTGCCATGTTATTTTTTATATTTTGAGCTTCATCAATAACCATGGTGTTAAAATTTAAATTGTTGTAAAGTTCTTCATCTTCCCTAAGTAAACCATAAGTTGTTATAATTACATTTGTATCATTTAAATCACTTAGAATTTTGGTTCTTTTATCTTTATTTCCAACACAAATTTTTCTTTTGATGTTACTACCAAAACTATCAAATTCATGGTCCCAGTTATAAGCTAGAGATGTGGGAACTACAATTAAAAATTTATTATTTTCATTATCTTTTAACATTTGTTTAATGTAATAAATTACTTGAATTGTTTTTCCTAAACCCATTTCATCAGCAAGGATACCACCGAAACCAGTTTTAGCAAGGGTATATAACCATTTAACTCCCGTTACTTGATAATCCCTTAAAGTTTTAAGTTCATCTTTTGGTAATGTTAAATTAATATCTTTAAATTTATAAAATTTATCAATAAAATTATCAAATAAATTATCTGTTTTAATAATGTTATATTTCGTATTTTTTAAACTATCTAAATATATGGCACGATATTTTAAAATTGCCCCATGACCAGCAATTATTTCAGCATCACTTAGTTCTAAGTCATCTTTTAAATCACTTAGTTCTTTTAAAGATTCATCTTCTAGATTTAAGATATCACCATTTTTAAGACGATAATATTTCTTTTTATTTTTTATTTCTTCAAAAATATTTACTAATTCGTTAGAATTAATATCTCCGAGAGAAAATGTGTAACTTAAAATATTATCTTGACCAATACCAAACATTGATGTAACTGATGTTTTTTTCTTAATATTTATTCCTTTAAATTTTTCAGTTGTAAATATTTCATATTTGGTTGCTAAATTTTCTAATCCATTTTCTAAAAATTCAACTTCTTTTTCAATATTTTTTAATATGATTTTATTATTATCTATTTCAAAACCATATTTTAATATATCATTTATAACTTTTGTTTCATAATCAATGTCCCTTAAAATGGTGTTTGATTTATCAAAATAATTTACTTCTTTTTCATCGTATTTAAATAAGGCATCAACTAAAATATATGAACTTCTTAAGTCGAAATATAATTTTGTACTTATTTCTTTTGGTAATGTTATATCAGTAACTGAAGCATCAATCTTTAAGTTTTTTCTTACTATTTTAAGTAACCCTTTTGTGAAAGCATCTACTTTTTCTTTTGATATTATTAATTTATCTAGTTTATTTTCCATTAAATCATCGATTAATTCTTGTTCTAATTTTCTTAAGTGATATAAATTACCTTTGTATAATATGTATTCATAATCATTTTTTATTAACACTTCAATATTTTCTAAATCAAAATCTAATTCATATGATTCATTATTTTTTATTAAGTTTGATGAAATTGGAAAACCTTCTTTTATGCCCTCTATTTTATAGTTATTGATGATGAAATTAGTATTTTTTATTTTATTTAAGAATGTTTTAAAGTCTTTTGCAAAAATATTTCTATTGTAGCTTCCTTCACAGACATCTAAATATGATTCTATAATTGTTTTAGAATTACTAGATAAATAATATTTTTCAGGTATATATGTAAAATTTTTACCAAAATACACTTCTCCTTCTTGGTTTTCATACGCAACTTTAAAAGCTGTAGCATGATTACCTAAAGTGTATAATTTATCTTCACCAATCATTATTTTTATATTGAAATCTGTGTATGTTCTTCCATAATAATAGTAATAACTTTCTTTTTCAGTTACATTAATAATTAATTCTACTTGAAGTTCTTTTTTTATTAGTGTATCTTCGTCTGGCATAAATTTATTTAAAATATCTTCAGTTATTTTATGAACATTTATTATTGAACCTTTAAATAATGTTTCATAATAATTTACAAATACCGCCCCGATATGTTTACAACTTTGAAAATTACGATATTCTTTACAGTCACAGATTGTTTTTACTATTTCTTTGTTATCTTCAATTACGATTGATACATCATAATAAGTTGGTTTAGTTTCAGAGTCAACTTCAAAATTAAATACTTTTAAAGTGCTATAAGTTCCTTTTGTTTCTTTTGAATCTTTAAAAGTAATTTTTTCTTTATCATAGGATTTGCCTTTTACAATATCTGTGGTATTTACATATGCTCTGATATTAGTTTTGTTTATTAAGTCTGTTAAGTTTTCTATTTGCATAATTATACCTCCAATCTATATCTTATCATAATTTATTTAAAATAACAATTGTTTGCTTTAAAATTTTTGCTATTTTAAAAAGAAACTAGTATTTAACTAGCTTCTTTAACTTTATATAATTTATTATTCTCAATTATAAATAAATCATTTATGTAACTTTTAATCATTGGATATTTTATGTTAGCATCATAATCAAGTAAATATCCAACTGATATAGGTGATGGAATATCAAAGGAAAAAAAACTATTGATATTATTTAAATCATCTAGATTATTGTAATATAATTTGTACTTAGTGTTTTCATAAGTTATAATTATTAAATTATTATCGATTACTACTACTCTTTCAACATTTTCTACATCCAAAACGATATCAATATTTTCTAATTCATTTTTTATTCTTACTTTTTCTTTATCCTTATATATATGAAGATTGTTGTAATAAAAATCATCATAACTATAATAGTGAGTTTCTATTTTTTCAATAGTTTTTTCTTCATATTCTGGACAAATATAATATTTATCAATATCTGGTGATATCATACTAAAAATAGCATTTGATATAAAATAAATTATAATCATTAAATAAATTAAATTATTATATTTTTTTGTTTCTTCATGATTTTCTTTTTTGAAAATTATAATGCTATATATTAAGTAAATAATACTTAATATAATGGATGCCACAATTGATGAAGCTGTTATAATACTTGAAACATTATCAATATATCCACATTCTGTTACTAAATTTGCTTCATTTAACAATACTGAAAAATCATAAAAACCATGAAGAAATGCTAAAGCCCAGATGTTTCTAGTTAGATAATATAGTGTTCCAAATAAAATACCTATCGATGTTGTTTGAATGAATTGAGTTATTGTGGTTAGAAAATCTTGACCATAGAATATATTTGTTAAATGAATAGAACCAAAAATGATACCACTTATTACTATGGAAGTTATGATTTGTTTTTTGTTTTCACTGTAACTAGCTAATAACTCTTCTTCAATTATTCCTCGAAAGAATATTTCTTCAAATAAACCAATACTAATAGTATAAAAAATTAAACTTATTAAATTGAAATAATTTAATTCTTCACCGATTAAACCAATGATATTTGTAATAAATACAAGTAATGATAAAATTACTATTGGTAGACATCTTTTTAAAGTTTCTATAAAACTTGATTTTTTGTTTTTAAAAATATACCATCTTTTTCTAACTGTTAATACAACTAGTGAACAAATTAAAACTACTACTTCACTGATAAAATATTTTGTGTATTTTCCATAATTGATTGTTTTCCAGATTGTACTTGCAAATATGCTTCCAATTGTTTGGATAAATGCTTCAAATAATATTAGGATTAAAAATACCCTGATTATTAATTTTAGTAAATTCTTTTTTTCCATATTAACCTATATTTGAAACATTAGTGTATATTTGTGATACATCTTCAATATCTGATAAAAGATTGTAAAGTCTATCAAATATTTCTTTATCTTCTCCTTCAAGGGTAATCTTGTCTTTAGCATACATACCAACTTCATCAATTTCATAATCAATGTTTGGTATTAATTTTTCAAGTTCATCTTTTGCGTTGTTTATATCACTTGGATTTAAGCTGATTGTTATAAATCCATCTTCAGATTCAATGTCAACAACATCTATTCCTGCATTAAGTAAGCATTCTAATATTTGTTCTTCATCATCAAACTTAAATGATATAATTCCTAGATGTTCATAATTGTATGAAACAGAATTTGTTACTCCGAGTGATTTGTTAACTTTGTTAAATGCTGCACGGACCATTCCAACAGTTCTATTAACATTATCTGTTAGGCACTTTATAATTAATGTTGATGCTCCAGGTCCGAAACCTTCATAAACTACTTCATGATATTCATCTTGCCCTACACCTTTTGCTTTATCTATTGCCCTAGTTATAATGTCTGATGGAACTTGATTTTTCTTGGCTTTGTCAATTAATCTTTTTAATGTTATATTTGCCTCAGGATTTGGACTTCCTTTTTTAGCTGCTAAATATATTTCTTTAGCAAAAGTTGTATATATTTTTCCTTTTGCAGCTCCTGTTTTTTGTATACTTGCTTTTCTTACTTCATATGCTCTTCCCATAATTTCTCTCCTTTAAAATAATTTTATTTTTTTCACAAATTTGTAAACCCCATAGTTTTTATTTAAATATTTTATTCTTTTTACTACTTTTCTTACTGTGTAAATATCATAATAAGTAAATTTTTCTTTTTTCATAACAAATTCTAAAGCTTTTATTACTAATCTTTTAGCATTTTTAGTTCCGAAGAACTTTTCCATTTCTTCTTTTTCTTTTTTAGGAATGTTGCGCACTAGTAATTCATAATACCATGTACCATGTTGCTTAAATAAATACTTTTTACCATCAAAATTTTTTAAAACTTTTAATGTGTCATAGTAACCTAACCTCATGTTATTTCTTATATCTTCTTGTTTGAAATCTAATATGCTTCCTAACTTTCTTGATGGTTTTATAATTGTAATTTTTTCTTTATATTTGTATGGTCTTCTTATTCCAATTGCTTCAAGGTCAATTACATATACTTTGTCATAGCCTTTTTCAAGTAAGCTATTTGCTGGAATATAATCATGAAAACCACCATCTAAATAGTAATTGTCATCAATAAGTTTTTCAAATTTAAAAATTGGTAAAAAACAAGATGCAATTATATAGTCATTTAATTTATTTGCTGGTATATCTTCTTTAAACATGTATCTTGGTTTGAAATCGTTTGCTCTTACTGTTACTAACCCAAAATCTTTTTTACTTTTATAAAGATATTTACTTATGTTGAATTTTTCTAATTTTTTACGAATATTTATTGTACTTATTCCTTTATTAACAACAATATTTTTAACATTTTCTAATATTTCCATTAATAATTTCATATCATATTCATTGCTGTTAGCTTTATTTATAAGTTTATCACTGAAACCTAAAATTGAACCAGTGGATTCATTATACCAGAAATTGTAAAGTTCATAAAATCTATTACTGGCACACATCGCTGCATTAAATGAACCAATTGAGGTTCCAACAAAACCATTAACATTTATGCCACAATCAAGGAATGCTTTGTAACAACCAACTTGATAAGCCCCGCGAAGACCGCCACCTGAAAAAGCTATTCCTACCTTCATTTGTTCTTACCTACCATCTTTTTAGCTAAAAACTTAGCAAATTTATGTCCTTTATTTTTAGATTTTAACCTTTTAAAATATTCATTTAATGAATCATTTTTATAATGAATTATGTTATCAAGTTCATCACTATCACTACAAATTGGACTGTAATAATCTTTTTCTAAGAATATTCTAGATAATAAATATTTTGAACTTAAACCATTTATTAAAAGTAATTTATCTAGAAGTTCACCATAATTTATTGTGTCAGTTTTTAAGTTAAATGTTTGTTTATTTAAAACTGCAGCATAATTTATTCCTCGAACAAAAGCATAAGCACAATCTTCTTTAGTGATAACATCCATATCATCATCTCTATTTCCATGATACATAAATGTTTCTTTTAAAGGATTACTTAACACCAAAGGAATACGATAAATTGTATAATTTTTTAATTTACTTTTAATTAGCTTTTCACTTTCTAATTTTGATGCATCAAAATAATCAAATTCATTTAATGTTATTTTACTTTTAACACTTGGATTTTTTATGTTTTTGTACATGCTTGTAGTTGATGCAAAAAACAAATGACATTTAGGATTGTAATAATTAATCGCACGAACTATATTTTCGCACCCTCCATAGTCAATGGTCATTGAAAGACCAGACTTCATATTTCCTAAAGGAGGCATGGCACTTGCTAAATAAATTATATAATCATGGTCTTTTACTAATGCTTCCATTAAAACTCTATCTGTTACATCACCATATAAAACATTAACTCTTTTTTTAAATCTTTTTAATCTACTAAAAGAATTTTTGTTTTTTAAATCAAGAATAGTTATTTCGTATTTTCCTTCACTGAGTAGATATTTAACAGTATGAATTCCAACAGCACCAGCAGCACCAACAACTAATACTTTTTTCATCTAATGCACTCCTTTTTATAAAATATTTATTACTACTAATAATATTATACCTATTATTATACCATAAATAGTTTCTTTTTTATGTATTTCTTCATAAACTTCTTTTAAAAGTTCAAAAAATAAAATATGGAGTAACATTCCCAGTGTTAAAGCAATTATTATTCCTTCTAAAATTGGACTTAGATTTCCAAATATTAAAAATAGTAAACCGCCGATACCGCCAGATAAAACTAAAAGAGTTATTAACATTTTATTTTTGTTGTTCTTCTTTGTGGCAGATATTTGAAAACCAAATGGTAAATTGTGTAAACCTATTCCTGTAAGCATTAAAATTCCACTTTTTAAATCTGTGGTTGCAACACCATAAAGGGCCATACCTTCAATTATGTTATGAAGTAAAAGTGCTATTATGGTTATAGTACTTATGTGTTCAATATGATTTTTATGGTCTTCTTTTTCTTCATCATTTTCATGGTGATTATGTTCATGATGTGGTACTAATTTATCAATTAGAATAAGCAAGAAAAGACCAATGATAACAAAAAATATTAACCACCATTTACCGACCTCGATTAGCTCAGGTATTAAATCAAATGTTATTAGGCCAATAATTACAACACTTGCACATGATAAAGATAATCTTGTAAATAATGTTTTATTTTTCACAAAATTATATATTATTATACCTACTAAAAAAAACAAACCACTAAAGAATGTTAATAATAATGCCATGCTATTACCTCTTTTCCTTTAGTATTTTACCACAAATTTGTTCAAAAAAAAAGAAGAAAGAGTGTTAAATTTTCTTCAATTTTCCGAATACTTTCCCATTAGTACGGCTATTCGACTCCGTACAATTAAATTGTAGCACATCTTTTATAAAATAAAAGCCATGTTTTTGTTTTTTAGAATTTTGCTTTTTTTATATTTCAACTATGATTGTATTTTGAGAATAATACTTTCCATAATAATTAGACACTAAATCGTAAGCTGCTGAATCAACAAGTTTTCCGTGATTCCACACTTGTAATGAACAGTTATTGTTGTTATAATATGCTCTTAGATACTCGTTAGATTTTAATTTTATTTCTAGTTTAATATTTAAATTTTCAAACCACTCTAACCATTTTGTCATATTGTTTACTCTATCTGTATTTTCATCATTATTTATAATATAGTTTATTTTTGTTAATAAGTCATTAATGTTTTTAGGATATATTATTTCTTTTTTCATTTTACCAATTCCTTTTTATAATTCTTTATAGGGCAAAAACTATTTTTATCATAATTTTTTTGATTGTTTTTAATATCTGGATAAATTAGATGGTGATAATCTATAAATAAAACACCAAATTCATTCATATCTCGAATTCCAATGAGCCTAACCCCACCTATAACTCCGAGTTGCCATATTTCATAATCATTTATATTTTGGTTAAACCATGTTTCAAATTCACTTTCATTTTCAAAATTATGATATTCCATGCACAAATTCTTTATTACTTCTTTAACGATATTATATTCTTTAGTGTTGCTTCTTATTATGTGAACATGATTATTCTCACGGTTCAATTCATTAAATGACTTAGAAGTGAAATGAGGAAGAGATTTTTCAATTATCAATTTAAAATTATCAAAAAATTCATCGCTTTTACTTAAATAATTTGTAAAATTAAATTTTTTTACTTTTGTACATCTAAAACAAAATGGAAATTTAGAAAAGTTAACTAAAACCTTATTATCCATTAATTATTTTTTGAAATGTTAAAAATATTTCCCTTTCTGATAGCCTAGTAGTTGAAACCTCAGTGGCTTCAATACCATTTCTTGCTTTAATCCATGGTGCTTGCATGTGAGTTTTTCTTTCTAACTCATCAGCATCATAATTTCCATATAGTTCCATTGTTTTATTCAGTGCACGCATTATTCTTTCATCAAAATTGGTTGTAATCGGTCTTTCTATAAATAATTCATTTATTCCATTATTTTTAAACATAGAATAGATATCTGGGTCAACAGGACCATGAACCCATGCTTCAAATTTGTTTTCAAATAATTGATTGTTTAATTCATTTACATTGCAATTATTTTGTGCCAAATAAATACCATAACTAAAATATAAAAGTTTTTGTAATTTTTTATGTGTCATTGGCATACTAGTTAAAAACCATCTTACAATATTAAATGTTGTTGTTGCATAATTCATTATAGTTACCTCCCTTAGTTATTTAATTTTATCACATTATTAAAAAAAATAAAATAGTTTTTTTGTTTTTGTGTGATTAAAAGTTTTTACATATTAAAAAATTTTTATCAAAAAATACATGTTTGAAATTATAATTTTTATTAATAATGAGAATTATATGTTGCTTTTAATATTTCTGTATTCCACAAAGTATTTGATTTTTCAGCATTAATCGATGAAAATAAACAATCATGTCTAACATCTTTTCTGGATTATTAAAAAATTCTTTCATGTTTTTTACCTATTTTCTAATATTATAATATTTGTCAAACATTTCATTTATTTCTTTTATATCGAAATCATCATAGTGATATTCCCAATCATTGTCAGGATTATCTATTAGACTTTCTAGTCCCCAGATACCACCACAATCTTCTTCAATACCGCAACCTAAACCATCAATAAGTTCGATTTTCTTTGGATTGTGACCACTTAGTACTTTATCCACCTTTATGTTAAAAATCCATTTATCACCAAAGTCATATACTAATTTTAATTTATCTTTTTCATCTAATAAAAGTTTCCCCAATCTAAGACTATTCATTTTAATCTCATTATAATAATTTTTTTCCATATAACTACAGATATAGTAAGTATCTTTGTATTTAAGTTGATATAAATGATCTAAACCTCCATTCATACTATTTATAATTGCTATACAAAAATCTTCTATCTTAATATTATCATTTACCAGAAATGTTCTTTTTATCTTTTTTTCAAACCCTTTAAGAGTTACTTTAATTTTATAATTTACTAACATTTTATTCACTTCTCCTTTTTACAGTTAATTTACTATTATAATTCAATATCAAATGCGTATTCGTAAGCTATTTTTTTATTTTTTGATGTTTTTAAATATGCTTTTTCTTGATGGGATTTTTCAATTATTTCTTTCGTAGTATAACTTTTAAAATATGTTTTTATTTTCGATAATACTTCTAATTCTTCACTGTCAAAAACATCTTTATTAAATTCTTTTTTGGATTTTATCAAATGGCACTCTGATTCATCATTAATATATTTAATTTTATAATCTATTAAATTTTCTTTGTATAACAAATTTATTATTGTATCAAAATCATCAGGTACTGGACCAAATGGTAATTTAACATATTCTAATCCTGTTATAGATGTAGTTGTGTTTTTATAATTATAGAAATCTGAATAAAACATTTCTTTTAATAATTTAGTTTTTGGAATTGTTTCGCTTGCTAAATACAATATTACATTTTTTAGCTTTTCAATAGATAAGGGTGTAAAACCATTGTATTCAGAAAATTCACAATCTTTTATAATTCTTTTCTTTTTATTAAAAGACTCAATGACTATTTTGCTAGTTTCATTATCAAGTAATGTATCATAGACTATTTTTCCACAATCATGACAAAATCTTCTTTTGCTAATAAAAGATATGTTTTTTTCATTTATTGTAAAGTTGTTTTTATAATCTTTAACATATGTGTTTGTACTTCCACAGTTATAACATTTCATTTTAACACCTCAATTCATGAATCTAGATTGTAAGTTTCGTATTGTTCTTATGCTGTTAACAATATGGTAACATAGGTACTAATTTTTATCAATACAAGAATTAAACTAATTTTGTGCAATATCAAAAAATTAACCGATATATTTTTTGATTATATCGGTTTAATATAATTATTTATTAAAATACTTTACAATTGCATCAACTATTCTTTCACTTGCATGTCCATCACCATACGGATTTGATGCTTTACTCATTTTTTCATATTCATCTATATATGTTAATAATTTTTTAGTTTCTTCATAAATTACTTCTTCATCAGTACCAACAAGTTTTAATGTACCTGCTTTAATTCCTTCGGGTCTTTCAGTTGTATCTCTTAAAACTAAAACTGGTTTTCCTAAGCTCGGAGCTTCTTCTTGTATTCCACCACTATCTGTTAAAATGATATATGATTTATTAAGAAAATTGTGAAAATCAAACACTTCTAAGGGTTCAATTAATCTTATTCTATCACAACCATCAAAAACTTCACTAGCTACTTCTCTTACTTTTGGATTCATATGAATTGGATATATAACTTTTATATCACTAAATTCATCAACAATTCTTTTAACAGCCTTAAATATATGACGCATTGGTTCACCTAAATTTTCGCGACGGTGAGCAGTTAATAAAATCATTCTTTCATCAGGTTTAATCCACTCAAGGTCTGGATGCACATAATCTTCATCAACTGTTGTAGACATAGCATCAATTGCAGTATTTCCTGTTACATATATTTTTTCTTCTGAAATATTTTCTTTTAACAAATTGTTTTTACTTATTTCTGTTGGTGCAAAATATAAATCTGTCATTCTATCAACACATTGTCGGTTCATTTCTTCTGGATATGGTGAATATTTATCATCCGTTCTAAGTCCTGCTTCAACATGTCCAATTGCAACTTGGTTATAAAAAGCTGCTAAAGCTCCAGCAAATGTAGTTGTTGTATCTCCATGAACTAATACTATATCAGGCTTAACTTCTTTTATAACTTTTTCTAAACCTATTAAAGCTCTAGTTGTAACATCAGCAAGAGTTTGTCCTTGTTTCATTATATTTAAATCATAATCAGGTTTAATATCAAAAGTATTAAGAACTTGATCTAACATTTCTCTATGTTGAGCTGTTACACAAACTATGCTCTTAACTTCTTCTCTTTTTTCTAATTCTTTTACTAGAGATGCCATTTTTATAGCTTCTGGTCTAGTACCAAAAATACTCATTACTTTAATCATTTTTTTCCTTTCTAATTTTAAAAATAAATTTTACATTGTTGTCCCAAAACCGTTTTATTCTTTTTGGTTCTTTTAGTATTCTATAAAGCCATTCTGTATTAGTTTTTATAAAAATTTGAGGAGCTCTTTTTTTTGTTCCACTTAAAACATCAAATGATCCACCGACGCCCACAAAAATTCCCTTTTTAAAATCTTTGAAATATTTATAAATTAATTTTTCTTGAGCTGGTATACCTAGTGCCACTAAAACAATATCAGGCTCTTTTTTTATTATTTTTTGAAATTCTTCTTCTTTATTTTCAACATAGCCATTTGTCATTCCCAAAAGTTTAATATTAGAATAATTTTTTTCTATTTTTTCTTTTAAATTATTTAAAACTTCTTGTTTAGCTCCAAACAAATAAAGACTTTTTTTACTTTCATTAGCAAATTCAAATAACTTTTCTGCAATTTCAATCCCTGGTATTCTTTCTTTTACATCAACACCTATCATTTTAGCTGCTTTTACTACCCCTATACCATCTGGAACAAAGGACACGCTGTCATCTTCGAGAATTTCTTTTAACTCTATATCTTTTTCAGCTATCATTAATGTTTCAGGGTTAATAGTTACAATAAACTTTTTATTTTTATTTTTTAAATCTTTTTCTAAAATTTTATAATAACTTTCTTTACTTTTTTTATACAATTTAGTTATATATTTTTTCATTTTCCATCCTTATTTATTTTAGAAGTTACATATTTTTGAGTTCTTGACTTAATATTTGGATCCACAAATTGTAAACAACCATCTTTGAGTAAAGGTACAATAATATTTTCTCTAACATAACTTCGTGAATTTAGACCTAAAAATTCCATTATTTCATTCATGTTTTTTGGCTCATTACAAAATAATAATACTTTGGATTTATGATTTTGAACTTTTGATATTTTTATGTCATGTTTTGATGACTGGTTTTCTTCATGAACACTTTTTTTGATAACCGGTTTTGATAACCGGTCATCACCTTCTCCGGTTACGCTTTGCTCACTAAATCCATTTTTCAAAATAACTTTAAAACAATCTCTTTCTTCAATAAATTCAGGCTCTGGTAATTTACTTTTTTTCATTTCACGTATAATTGTTGGTATACCTGTGTGTCTATTTTCTAATATTGTGTGCAAATCTTCCAATATTTTAACAATATTTGGATTTCTTGATTCCATCGAATTTGAACTACCAAGTTTTTCTATTTTATTTGTCCCATATAGAACACCCGGATTTGTAATTTCTATACGGTCACTGAACATTGTTACAGAAATATAAGCATTTTGAGTTTGTGAAGAATAATCTCTATGCACTAGTGCATTAACAACGGCTTCTTTTAAAGCATCAACAGGATATTCAGGCAGATCAGTTCTTTTCCCCAGAGAATCAATTATAACTCTTGTCTTCATATTTCTAGTAATAAAATTCATAGTCTTATAAAACATTTCTTCAATTGTACCCTCAACTCTTTGATTATCAAGAAATCTTTCATTATGAATTCCAGTGTCTCCCAAATTTTGTCCGGGTATAACAGTACATGCTACAAATAATTGGGGGTAAAAACTTTGTGGATATTCGCCAAATACCATTAATCCAGCAATAGTTGGGAAATATTTTTCATTATTTTGATCCAAAACATTCGATAGTGTTAGGCATTTTTCAAATGAAAATTTTGAAAAGTTGGGGCGATTTAACTTTGCTTTTTCGATATAATTATTCAAATATTCTTGATTTAAATCTTCTACTTTAGCTTCTTTTACAGGTCTTTTATCTTCTATTATACGATCCTTGTAACTTTGTATAGTATATATCTCATAATCAGTCATTAAATCATCCCGATCACCTATGCGGATATAAGCTCCATTTTTTATTCCATTTTTTTTATAGTAACATGGTTTTTTTAATTGCTCCATCTCATTTATTTTTACTGCAACTATCGTTTTATCACTATATTCAAATGTAATTATTTCTGGCCTTACAACAGGCTCCATCGATTGAGAACATAAATTTGTTATTTTATTTTGCAAATCATTTGCATCATATACACCATCTACTGAAAACCCATTTTCCTCATTAATACCAAATATTATTATCCCACCATTTTTATTCGAAAATGCTGATATTGTATCATATAGTTTATTTGGACAACCTAAAATTGCAGATTTTGCTTCTATTCTGTCTGTTTCAGTTTTATATTTTTGCAAATATAAAATTGCATTAATAACTTCTTCTTTCTTCATAAATATTCCAACTTTCTTTATTTTTTTATTCATCTTTTTTTATCAAATTAATAATAGCATTTGCCTGGTTATTATTTTTAAGCTTTAAAGCTTCTTGTAATTTTTCAATAAACTCTTTTTCATCTTTGATAATCAAAACACTTTTATATTTTCTACAGTCAGGCATTTTAGTTGTAACAATCCTTTCATTCACATAACAATATTATAACATGTTAAAGTAAATAAATTCAATACAAAAAAGCAATGAATCGTTTCATTTTTTTTGCCTACTAAAGTACTCAATCATTGCATCTGCTATAACTTTCTTTATAAAGAAGTAATTTTTTTGTTTCTTCATAAATTCTTTTAAATTTTTTCATTTTTCATTCTCATTTATTTTAATAATATCAGTAATAAATTTAACCCACTCATCTTTAACATTTTGACAATCATAACTTTTACTAATTAATCTACATTTAATACCAATATTTCTTCTTTCCTTTATAGGTAACTTAAAATAATTAAGTATTTGCTCAGCCATTTTTTCTTTATCTCGATTTTTAATTATAAAACCATTTTTATTATTTACATATTCTAATGGCCCTTTGGCACTATCAAACATAATACAAGGTATTCCATAACTCATAGCTTCTATTACTACTAATCCAAAAGATTCTTCATGTGATGTCAAAACATATAATGATGATTTTTGATAAATTATTGATAAATCTTTTGGATTTTGAAAACCTAGTAAATTGACATTGTTTTCCAAATGCAGTTTTTTAATCTTATCTTGTAAAATATCCATTTGAGAACCGTTACCACAAATATTCAATTTAATATTTGTGTTTTCTTTTATCATTATAGACATAACATCAATTAAATCATCAAATGCTTTGACAGGTTCCAATCTTCCAACCGCAATTATATTACTATTATTCAATTTAGAAATATTTTCTTTACTAGGATAATTATTTAAAGCAAGTGGTATATATTTTACTTTTTCTCCAATTTTTTCTTTATATATTTTTTCTAAAACTTTACTTACAGGCATAATATAATCTATTTTTAAATTAGTTAATTCCTTAATATAATCATCATTTATATTATAAACATGTTGTTCATGTATGGTAATAATTTCATTTCTTTTATACCTCTCTAAAATTTTACTAAATTCTATTCTTGTAGATATTATTATCTTCGCATCACTATCGCATATGGCATTAATAATTAATTTATCTTTATTTAACAAGATTTTTAAACTTCTAATCCCCTCTTTAATTATCTTTATAAAATTTTTATTTTTTAACTCTCTTTTAAATTCTTCTCTATTAGAAACATCATTCATTAAATAAGTAACCTTTACTTTTTTATCTAATTCAAATGGAATAGAGTATTTTTGTTTATATAAAGATATTATTTCTACTTCATATTCATTACCTATCATATTAGCTTTATTTGCTATTACATTTTCAACTCCACCATATCCCATATGTAACGCAAGAATAACAATTTTTTGATTATTAATTTTTTTCTTATCAAAAGATGTACAAGTATCAAAAAGATAAATAAAATAAATAGCTATATATAAAGATACAGCGGGAGCAATCAAAGTATGGCCTGCAGTAGATGAAATTCCCAAAGTCATTAGCACCATCATAAATAAGAAAAACTTCTCGACTCTATCTTTACTTTTACATTTACAAAGTTTCACAAACAAAAATATAAACGGAAAAACAATTAAAAGTATTGCAAATGCACCCATATGAAAGAAAATATCTAAAAAGTCTATTTCAATTAATTTTTCCATTCGTACATTATTAATTCTATTTGTATTAGTAAAACCCATACCTAAGGATATATACCCCGGGGTATAATTAGTACTGAAAATTCGATATGTGTCTAGTGCATATATGTCTCTGCTACTAAGTAGTTTTTCCCCTATTCTTTTAAAATTTTTCAAAAAGTTATTATCTTGATAATATGCATCCAATTCTTTACTTATATCTTCTATTTCTTTAATCTCATCTTTAGACAACGAGTTTTTCATATTTATTGCGGAATAATTGTTAACCATAAATAAAATTGTTACTAGGCACATGACAAGCATAATGAAATTATTAAGACACATCTTCTTATTTTTTAGAATGGCACATATAAAGATTAAAATAGTAATTATTATTATACCAAATAATGTTACTTTAGTACCAACCAAACTTATAGCATATAGGCCAAGTAAAAAAATAATTATAGTTAATATTTTGTTCTTTTCCAATAAAGTATAAACAAAGGGAAACATTAAAAGTAAAGCTGTTGATACTTCATTAGCTGAATAAAACCACCCAATTGATCCAAAATAATTAATATTTGTGTATGAATTAAAATTTATATTTAATAACGTTGGCACGATAATTATAGTTATATAAAATATAAAAGACCCAATCATTATTTTATTTAATTTTTGTTTTTCAAACTCCATGGTATCAAAATAATTTAGTAAGCCAAATAAAACAACAGGAAAATATATAAACTTAAACAAATAGTTCGATTCTTGAACAAAATTATTTATTGATAATAAATCAATCTTAAACACAAAATAAAGTATGAAGTATGCAAATATGATAAGAAAATATAATATACTAATTCTTCTATATTTACTTTTAGATAACAATAAAACATAAAGTACACAAGCAACTATTATTAATCCTTTTACTATTGTACCAGCAGATATTATATTCGGCATAATTCTATTAGACAAACTAGATAATAAATCGATGAGTGGCATCAATAGAATTATAATATAAACTAAATTATTTTTTTTCACGATACTCGCCTCTTAGTTAATATTATACCTTATTTGGGCCAAATTAAAAAGTACTAATTGAATTAGTACTTAAAACTATATACAACACAATATAAAAATGTTAATAACTTATTAGATTTAACGATTCTTTTTATTTTAGAAAACTTATGTAAATAACTACATTTACGCCAATTTTTATCTAAATTATTTAAATAATTAAATGCTTTATTAATAAAATCATGACGAATCTTCATATTTTTAATATATCTTTGTTGAATAGTGTAATCTGTTAATATCATAACAGCTAAATTAGTTAATGAATCTTTGGGATGATTTACTTTTTTTAAATCATTTACAATGATATCAGTAATTTCCAATATATCAAATATTCTTTTATCCCTACTTGTAGTTTCACTATTATCATGAATAACATAATACGTTAAATAGTCATTAACTTTACCTATTTTTTTTGCACTTATTAACATTTTCACTACAAAAGGAGCATCTTCATATTTTAAATTTTCTACAAAACGATTTTCTTTGTTATCAAATAACTCTTTTTTATATAATTTATTACAAGGGCCAAGATTAACGTTATTAACAAGTTCAGGAGTCTCAATTAAATTTGTACAATCAAAGTCTCCAAACGATGCTTTAATTAGTTTTCCACAATCTCTATAAAAATCACAAATTACTAAATCACAATTATCTTTTACTGCTTTTTCATACATTTTTTTACAAAAATTAATATCCAAATAATCATCAGAATCTACAAAAGCTAGATACTCGCCTTTTGCAAGGTCAATACCTTCATTTCTAGTTTTACCAACGCCTTTATTTTCTCTTGAAATATATTTTATTCTTTTATCATCATAATTATTAATTATTTTTTCTGAATCATCCGTAGAACCATCATTAATCAATATTATTTCAATATCTTTCAAACTTTGACTGATTAAAGAATCAAGACATTTATTTAAATATTCCTCAGTATTATAAACAGGAACTATTAAACTAATCTTTGCCATTTTTACCTCACTATGAATTTATAAAAGAAATAAGAATTGCCTTTAATTAATAAGTATTTTAAGAAAGACTTTATCCCTTTTCCTTTTAAATGCTTAAAACATTTATTATTTTTTAATATCTTATTATATTTTTTATAATCTTTATATTTTAAAGTTGTAGAATAATAAATTAAAGAATTATTTAAAAAGCCAATTATTTTTTCAGAATTATCAATTTTTTTTAGTTCATTAATTTCATAATTTGATTGCTTTAACATATCATCCATTTTTTTAATTTTTTTAGAGTAATCATCATTTGTCATTAAACTATTACTTCTTTGCACATAATTATAACCTATATATGAAATAGATTTAATTTTATCTGCTTTTGCAATAACTAAAGGAGTAAGACCATAATCTTCAGCTAAACAACCATCCATAAATTTAAAATTATTTTTCTTCCAAAAAGACGTCTTATAGGTATAAGCCCATGCATTCTCTATATAATGATATCTTATTATTTTATTGAAAGCTTCAGTTCCTTTCATAATCCTAAAACCATCCTCTTTATGTTGAACTATATTTTTATCATTAACATCTTGAACTTGAAAACGTAATATGTCAGTATCATCATCTAATAAATTATTTATAGTTTCTAGAAGATGATCATCCAAATAATCATCTCCATCTAAAAACATTAAATAATCTCCCTTAGCTTCATCAACACCTAAATTTCTAGCCTTTGACAAACCAGTATATTCTTCATGTATCTTTTTCCAATTATACTTTTTTACATAATAATCAACTATCATTTCACTATTATCATCACATTTATCACATACTATAATCACTTCATAATTGTTATATGTTTGTTTGACAATTGATTCTAAGCATGTATTTAGATACTTTTCAACATTATAAACCGGTACTATTATACTAAATTTAATTTTCATCTATAAATTCCTTTATCAAGTCAGCAACTTGTATAAGTTTTGATGAAAAATCATTTTTGTAATTTGTACAATCAGCATTCAGTAATTCTTTTAAAGAATTATCTAACTTACTAACATCTTTATCTAAAAATATAACATATTTATTATCCTTTAACATATCTGTAAATTCTTTAAGCTTTTGATTATAAGAACTTATAACTATACAAGGTGTATTAGTCATTAAAGAGAAAATTAAACCATGTAATCTATCAGTAACAACAACTTTAGATTTTGCAAACTCTTTTAATTGATTTTGTAATACGTAATTCCTTAATATTTTACTTATATCTCCAGAATACAAATTATTAGTAAATTTATAATCCTTATCAATTTTTTTAATAGTTGTACGAATTAAATTATATTTTTCGTCATCAAGACCACTTTCATCATCAAGATCCCTCAAACAGCACAAAATGCCTTTCCTAGAGTAGCCAAAAGAATAATTTAAATTTAAAGCCATATCAAAATTACAATAACTTGGAACATTTTCAAATTTCTTTCTAGCATATTCTAGGGACATTTCACCTCTAGTAAATAAAACTAATTTTTTATGAGAAGTATAGGCCTCTTGGCTTATTTTTAGCTCTTCGCCCCCATCACTTTCACTAAAGTAAATAGTTTGTGGTAAAATAAAGATTTTATTATTAGGGCAAGATAATATTATTTCCCTGCGAAGCCTTTCTTCATTAAGCCACTTATCCCCTAAATTCCCCCCTCCTTGCATGAAGATAATATCATCAGGATTTATGATTTTTTGTAAATATTTCATTTTATCATTCATTTCAAATGTAGAAATTTCTATAAGCATATATTCATTAAAATATTTCCTTATAAATTCAAAAGTCCCACATGTTATAGCAACATCACCAATATTTGAGTGCTCACTAGTTCCAATCAAGAATAATTTCTTCTTAAAATATAAATTGTTATATTTGTTTTCTAATAAAAAGTATTCATCATTTATATTGCTATTGACTTTATTTATAACTTCGTCACTTTTATCAGGTATTTTTTCTTTTAAATCGTTAAGTATTAATTTATTTTTTTCATCAATTTTCTTAACATAAGAACTAAATTCTCTAAAACTATCTTTTAGATTTAGTACTTCTCTTTCAACTTCCCATTTTTTAGAATCAGCCATTTCATTTAAGCGAGTTAAAAATGGGTTAGAAATAACACTTAAAACTTTTTTTATTCCTCTTTTAAATAAGTTTTGTCTAGTTCTTTTTTTCTTGTTTCTTTTACTAATTTCTTCATAAGATTTGTATATTTGATAATCACTAAATCTACTAACAATATTAAAATCAATTTTACTTAATAAATTATTAATCATTGATACTACTAATTTATAATTATCTTTTTTATCACTTACATAGAAAGAAAAATCATTAATAATAAAGTTAATCAAAGTTTTATATTCAATAGCATAATGCTCAAATAAATCGTTTCTCTTAAATATATCTAGAACTTCTTCAATTGAAATAAGTGTATCTTTCATTCCTACAAACGATAATTTTCTTTCTTTGTCAACTTGACGATATAAATATACATCCATATTTAACCCATAAAATTCTTTAGCCTCACTCATAACTTTAACAAAGAAAAGTGGATCTTCATAATTTCTATAAGCAGGATATTTTATATTATTATCTTTTATAATCTTAGATCTAAACAAAAATCTAGTGCTTCCCCAAGAAGGCCATACATTATATTCTGAATAAGAATATTTTTTATTAGTTTCAACATTAAAACCACTATACCACGATCTATTTTTATCAAAGCAATAGTATCTTTGAGAGTCAGCTACCACTTTAATATTACCACAAACAGCATTCACATTTTCATTTATTGCAGTAATATATAGCGTTTCAAGTACATCATTACTAGCATACATATCATCAGGGTCCATAAAACAAATGAACTCTCCTTTAGACTTTTCTATTCCATGATTTCTTGACAAACCTGCACCCATATTCTTTTCATTAGTATAAAGCGAGATTCTTTTATCAAATTCCATGTATTTCTTAATTATATTAATTGATTCATCTTTGCCTAGATCATCAACAAAAATAATTTCTATTTCCTTAAGAGATTGATTAATAATTGATATAATGCAATCATCTATATACTTTTCAACATTATAAACCGGTATAATAATGCTAATTTTCGGATTTAAAACTTTTTCATATTTAGTAACACTAAATTTTTCTGGTTTATCATAATTAATTATCTTAAGTAAAGTTTCATAAAAATCTCGAGGCATATTTATCTTTACTAAATTTAAAAGTTCATCTCTATGTAAAGTCATCTTAAAATAGCGCCACATAAATTCATTCATTGCATATTTATAGAAACTATCTAAAAGTTCACTAGATACATTGTTTTGAACTAACATAGTTTCTATTAATTTTAAAATATTAACAATATCTAAAATATTGCGATTATTAAATTTAGAAGCTTGTAATGAGTTATCTCTGTTTATACGATAATATAAAAGATGCTCATTTAAAAGTGAAATAGCTTTTGCTTTTATCAAACATTCATAATAGAATGAATTATCTTCATATCTTAAATTTTCAGGAAATAAAACATTATTCTTTTTAAGGAATTCCAAGTTATAAAGTTTACACCAAGCAGTAACAGGTGCTTCCGAAGTTATCACATCAGAAGCTTTAATCTTTTTATAATTAAATGGTTCTTCAAAAAAACTTTTATCAAAAGATAAATTATATCCCCATAAATTCTTTTTTACTTTTTTAATTGATTCATCGTAAGAATAAAATGGGAAAATCACCATATCAGTATTATCATTTTCAGCTTTCAAACAAAGTTTTGATAATGCATCAAGTGCAATATAGTCATCACTGTCTAAAAAGAAAATATATTTTCCCTCCGCAAATTTTATACCTTCATTTCTAGCACCACCTAGCCCTCCATCATTCCTATAAATAATTTCTATTCTTGCATCTTTTTCTTTCCATTTTTTTAAAATATTAAGAGAATTATCTTTTGATTCAGTAAATACACAAAGAATTTGTAAATTCTTATACGTTTGATTGCAAACACTATCTAAACATTCATCAAGATATTTTTCAGTGTTAAAAACAGGAATTACAACAGTTATTTTTTCACTCATTTTTTTATCCTCCATTTCTATTTAATTTTAACAAACATTAGCTCATCATCTTTTTTTGAATAGCAATCTTTCTTTATTATTTTACCATTAAATTCTATTTCACATACTCCACGCCATTTATTTTTTTCAAAAACCAAAACAAGCTTATTAGAATATGGGACCAACATATCTACGCTATTACTAATAGGCTTTAATAAATCATAGTTTCTCCAACCAATAGAATTATTTCTTGATAACCATTTTCCCCTAATCAGTTCGTTAGCGTTATACCAATTGTTATCTACTAAAGCACCAACTAACCATATTTCTTCTCCTTGGGCTTTATGGTTTTTCATATTAAGTGCCCTTATTTTTATATTCATACCCTCATTTAAAGGAATTTTATTAAATACAGTATTAAATATCCAGTAATATTTTTTTGGTATTTTATTATTATAATTTTTTATTTCTTGCCTTGCTTCAACAATATCAACAAAAGGCGCTTTATCATTTTTAAGTTTTTTAATTAACTTATAAGTATAATTCTTAAATTCTTTCCCATTTTTTCCTCTTACACTCTTACTAATTAAAATTTTTCTAAAAGAGTAATATTCTTTATTATTATCTTTTAGTTTTTGTCGCATAATATTCTTCATACTAGGAGAAAGCCACTTTGCCACGCTTCTATCTCTCAATTCATCAAAACTACCTAAATCTACCTCAGGAATTACACCTAGTGCTAAAAAAGCATGACCAGCATAACAATATGGATACTTACAATTTTTCCCTACACACTCAAATTTTAATGGTTTATCATAATCAAATATATTTCCAAGACATTTTTCGCCAAAACATTTAGTTATTTCGCCAGTTTTTAAATCAACACAAAAACTCCAGTCTCCAGCATAACAAAATTCTTTTCTTCTAACTTGCCATATTTTCTTTCTAAAATCAAATAATTTTGAATCAAATTTTTTCCATTTATTTGTTAATTCATCCATATCAAATTCAGAAAGTAAATCAAGACCGGCTTTTCTATCATCTCTTAATATAGTAATATGAGGCTTTGCTCCAAATTTATTTTCACAAAGTTCTATAATTTCTTCTTGATAAGGTATATAGTCATCAGAAGCAGCTAATTCAACAGTAAAAGAAATACCACTATCTTTCATTAATTCTACATTTTTAATAAAAACATCTAATAAATTCTTATTTTTCAGTTCTAAATAATGAAAAGAAAACTTAATGAATAGTCTATCTTTCAAATCACTTGAAAAATTAGACATTTCTTCAAATCTCTTACTAAGAGTACCATTTGTAACTATCATTAAATAATGACCACACTCTAGTAAAGCACGTATAATATCTGTCATACTAGGAGATAAAAGTGTTTCACCTCCAGCACAAAAATTAATTAAACATACCCCCCCAAGTCTTTCTTTAGAAAATGCTTTTTTTAAATCATCTATACTATAGTCAAATTCAAACAATTTACCATTAAACTTTCTATTTTGAGTAATATAACAATAACCACATCTTAAATTACAAGTTTCCGTTGGTACAAATATATCAATAAATCTCTTTAACTTATCCATTAAAACCACTCCTCTTAACTACTTTTTTTCTTTTACTAAGAACTAAAGATAATACTAATGTTGATAAAAGTACATAAACAAACATTCTAAAATTTTTTTCCCTAATCCAAATTATTATGTTATTAGTACCATATATTTGACTATAAGATATTCTATCAAGAAAATGAAATAAATATATAAATATATAGTGATAAAAGAATAGATACTTTGATAAATTTCTAAATCCAAGTGAATTAATTTTCGATTTAACATTTAATCTAGATAATAATGAAAAAAGGAAAACAACCACAATAGGTGTAAAAAGAAAATAATCATATTCGTTATAAACTAAACTATAATTATAAAATAAACTAGTTTCTATTAATAAAAATACTTGACTAATTATTAAAATAAGAAAAAGTTTAAAATTAGTTACTTTATTAAAAATTTTAGATTTATACATAAAGTTTCCAATTAATGGATACATAATCGTAAATAGAAAGTATCTATTTGAAGTAAACAACTTATCAAGATAATTAACAAATATTTCATAGTTTGTACCAATAAAAACATATTTATATGTTGTAAATGATAAACCAACTAAATATCCTAAAATACTTATGTAAAAAATATATTTCAATTTTCTATCATCCTTTATATAACAAATTAACAATGTAAAAACAAGGAGCACCCCTAAATACCACATTATATTTGTGGAAGTTAAAGTGAACACACGAACTATATCTTGAATTAAATTGTGATAATTAAAATTCCAAACAACAAATATGTTATATATAAAAGTATAAAGTAAACACCAAAATATATACTTTTTAATTATTTTAATAAGTCTATCTCTATTATTTTCTCGACTGAGATCATCGCTTTTTGCAAGAAAATATCCATTACAAATAAAGAAAAAAGGAACAGCAAGCCTATATATATTTGTGTTAACATAATAACCAAATTTATACTCAAGCAAAAATTGACTATGAATTGCAACAACGCATATAGCAAAGAACAATTTTGCTAAATCTATTAATTGATAATTTTCTTTCATAGCAATTAATGCTTATCGTTAATATTATCACCAGTTATAACATTTTTTGTTAAATAGTTATAAAAGATTTTCATCATCATATGATCAAAAGTCATATGTAAATCTTCAGCTATTTGCATATCCATTTCATCAACATGCATTTTATAATCTGCTAAATCTTTTAACTTACCACCAGAATAACCAGTAATACCAACTACTTTAGCTCCACATTCTTTTGCATATTCAGCAGCATTAAGCACATTTTTAGAATTTCCACTGCCTGAAATTCCTACAAACAAGTCTTTATTTGTTATTTTATTTAATAATGGAAATCTAAATACTTCTTCATATCCAATATCATTTGCAACAGCCATCATTGTTGAAACATTATCATTCAAACAATAAAAGTTAAACTTCTTTTCAGTATATTCACTTATACCTTTATTAAAATCATTTTGCATATGTGACGCAGTTGATGCACTACCACCATTACCACAAACATAAATAGTTCCACCATTTTCATATGTATCCAAAATGGCATTCATAGCTTCATTAATTTCATCTAAATTAAATCTTTTTATAGCAGCCATTTCCCTTTCATAATACTCTGTAATTGCTTTTTTAAAATCTAACATAATTATCTTCTCCTTCTTTCTTCTTTTGTTAAAATTATATTTACAGCATCTAGTAAATCTTCTGCAACTTCCGTTGGTGTTACATCATATTTACCATCAAGTCCAGCCTGTCCAGTTTTAACCAATATACTTTTCATATTTGCATTTTCTGCCATTTTTATATCAAGTGTAGAATCACCTATTACAACAGATTCACTTAAATCAATATTAAAATCTTTTACAGCCTCCAAAAGCATTCCAATCTTAGGTTTTCGACAATCACAATCAAATTTAAGTTCAGGTACTTCTCCAGGAAAACCTTTATCTTTATGATGTGGGCAGAAATATAAACCATCAATGTATGCCCCATCTCTTCCAAGTAAAGTTTCCATTCTTTTATGAATATCTTCTAGATTTTCAAAAGAACTTTCACCACGTGCAATTATAGGTTGGTTAGTTACAACAATACATAAATAATCACTACTATTAATTTTTTTGATTGCTTCACTTGCTCCATCTATAAGTTCAAACTTTTCTTTATTAACCAAAAAAGGAATATAAACGTTTATTGTTCCATCACGATCTAGGAAAATAGCCTTTTGTTTATGTGATAGATTTCTTTGTTCTGATATACCATTAGCATAATCATCATTTACTGCATAAAACCTTTCAGGTGTTCCCATGTCTTTTACATATTCGGTTGAATGATAAGAATATACATTATCTCCATTTATAATCATTTTACTAATTACATCTTTTTCCAATCCATATTTTTTAGGTTCATTAACATAATCAAACACCTTTGGTGAAAAACAATAAATTCCTGAATTAACTAAATTTTTATAATCATAGTTTCTGACATTTTCCTTTGAATCAAAAGTTTCAACTTTATTTTCATTATTTACAACCACTAAATCACTATCAAACGGATGAGAATTAGGATGAGTAAGTAACGTTGCATCAGATTTATTATTTTTATGAAATTCCACCATTTTTGTAAAATCTACACTTAAAAATACATCACCAAAAACTAATATAAAATCTTCATCTATTTTGTCTTTCAAATAATAAAATGAACCCGCTGTTCCAAGTGGTTTTTCAGGATTTTCTTCATAATAAGAAATCTTAACACCAAAATTGGTTCCATCTTTAAAATAGTCTTTAATTTTTTCCCCTAAATGACCAATAACTAATATTATTTCATCAATATTTGATTTTTTCAAACAATCTATTTGATGTTCTAATATCGTTTTATCGCCTATTTTTAGCATAGGTTTAGGTATTTCATCATTTGTAATCGATGAAATTCTAGTCCCCTTGCCACCAGCCATTATTACAGCTTTCAATAATACACCTCATTTCTCTACATATGTTTATTATACTAAATTAATAATGTAAAGTCCATCAAAATTAAAGGAAAAAATGCCAGAAATGGCATTTTTTGTCTAAATATGGTCTTTTATATATCTTGCAGTATCTCTAACAGACTCATCAGATGTATGTTTTGCAACCCATCCAGCATTATGAATTTTAGTTAAATCATATTGAAACTTAGGTACATCACCTTTCCAACCTACGTTTCCACCAGTATAATTATATTTAACATTTTCATAACCCAATTCTTCACAAACAATATTAGCAATTGTTGTTACACTAGTAGCAGTCTCAACACCGGCATTATAAACCTCTACACCTTTTTTCATTTCTTTATCTAATGTAAACGTTACTATGGCCTCAACTAAATCAGTAACATAAAGATATGGTTTAGTTTGTGTTCCGTCACCTAATATTTCTAATTCATTTGGATTTTTTTGTAATTTTTTAACAAAATCATATATAACTCCATGAGTTAAATTGGGTCCAATAACATTTGGAAATCTAAATACAACAGTATTTAAATCGTTCATAAATGTATATGATGAAATAAACCCTTCACTCGCATATTTAGCTCCACCATAGTATGAAATTGGTTTTAAATCCCCTAAATTTTCAGTCAAAAGCATTTGTTTATCACCATATATTGCAGAAGTTGAAGAGAAAAATAAATTTTTGATATTATTTCTTCTCATAAGTTCAAGTACACTATATGTAGTCATAAATGTATCATTAAAATCAACGCTCGGCATTCTTCCACCCTTTTGAATGTCTGAATTAGCAGCCAAATGATAAACTATATCAATACTTTCATTTTTTAATGTTTCACAAAATTTTTCAGTTTCTTCAATATTTATATTATAAAATTTATAATTTTTGTTATTTTCAAAACAATCAACATTTTCTTGATGTCCTAAAGTAAAGTTATCGACAACAACTACTTCAAGACCCCTTTCTAATAAATTTCTAACTAAATGAGTTCCAATGAACCCAGCTCCACCTGTTACTAACGCTCTCATATTTTCCCTCCTTAATTTACAAATACAACAGTAGTACCTTGATGATCAAACTTAAATTCCATTTCTGGCAGTTCTTTCATAGCTTCTCTAAATTTGGCTTGTTTTTCTTCGGGTACATAAAATAAGAAAAATCCACTTCCACCTGCACCTAAAATTTTACCGCCAACAGCACCATTAGCCAAAGCTCTATCATACCATTCATCAAATTTAGGATTAGATATCCCACTTGCTAAAGTTTTTTTAATAAGCCAATTTTCATGTAATATTTCACCAACAGCATCAATATTATCATGTTCTAATTCATATTTTAATTTGTGTGTTAATTCTACAATTTTCTTTTGCCCTTCTTCTTTATCCTTAGCATTAACCATATTTTTAGACTGTTCTTTCAATATACTTGATGCACTATGTTCTCCCCCAACATATAACATAATTAAATTTTTTTCTAGTTGATTGTATGCATCCTTTGACATTAATACTGGTTCAACGAATACAGAACCATCTTTATTAAATTGATAATAATTTAGTCCACCATAAGCAGCAGCATATTGATCTTGTTTTCCTATCGGATTACCAAGAACATCAATTTCCATATGACATGCTTCTTGTGCAATTTCTTCATCAGTTGCATATACTCTTTTATGACATTTTAAGTTTTTTAATAGCCCAACAGTAAAAGCACTTGAAGACCCCAATCCTGTTCCTTGTGGAACATCAGCTATAGAAGTAATTTCTAAACCTTCAAGTCCTTCTTGTTTTAAACATTCTCTAAAAATTGGATGTTCAATTTCATCAATATTATGAACTGTTTCAGTCTTAGAATATTTAAGAACTGTTTGTTTTGAATCAAATGAAGGATGTGACGTAATATACATATATTTTTTTATTGTTGTACTTATTACACAGCCACCATTCTTTTCATAAAATGCAGGTAAATCACTACCACCACCACATAAGCTAACTCTAAACGGAGTTTTTGTTATAACCATTTCTACCACCTATCCTTTTCTTTTTTTTGCGGTTATTTACTTGTTGTTTATCCATATATGCATTACAAACCTCTTTGGCATCTCCAATCATAACAACCTTACCATGGTCAAGCCAAACAACTTTGTTGCATAACTCTTCAATTGACTCAATAGAATGAGAAACATACAAAACTGTTGTTCCTCCTTTTATCATCGACATCATTTTATTTTTACTTTTTTCTTGAAAATTAATATCTCCTACTGACAATATTTCATCAACTATCAGTATTTCAGGATCAACTACTGTAGAAATAGAAAACGCTAATTTTGCAACCATACCTGAAGAAAAATTCTTAACTGGTACATCTAAAAAATCTTTAAGCTCAGAAAATTCTACTATCTCATCAAACTTCTCTAATAAAAATTCTTTAGAATATCCAAGTATAGCTCCATTTAAAAATATATTTTCTCTTGCAGTCAAATCACCATCAAATCCTGCACCTAACTCTATCATTGGTGAAATAGCACCATTGACTTCAACTATACCTTCTGTAGGTTTCATAACACCACTTACAACTTTTAAAAGTGTGCTTTTACCAGCTCCATTTGAACCTATAAGTCCAACAACATCACCTTTATCTACTTGAAAAGTAACATTTTTTAAAGCCCAAAAGTCGCTTTTTTTCATTCTTTTTTTTCTATCAAACATTCTAATAAAAATCATTTTGAGTGAATTATCTTTTTCAACGCCTAAATTGAATTTCATTCCAACATTATTTATTTTTATCATAATCTTCCTCCATTTTTTATAAGTAATAGACAAATTTGTCTTGTTTTCTTTTAAATATCGCTAAACCAATTATCATTGTAACAAATCCTGTTCCAAAACAAGCAAGTAAATATACTGGTTGAGGAGCTGTTGAAAAAAGCAAAATTTCCCGAGTAGCATTTATATACATATATAAAGGATTTAACCTAAATATATTTTGTAAATAATCTGGTAAAATCGTTATACTATAAAATATCGGAGTAAAATAATTCAATATTGTTATTGCAATTCCCCACATATAAATCATATCTCTCAAAAAAACCGATACGGTAGCTAAGATATAACCAATACCAATAGTGAACATAAAAACACATAAATAAATAAAAGGCAACCATAAATAATAAATATTTATGTAACATTTAGTTCCATCAACTACATTTCCTGAAAACCAAGTAATTAAAAATAACGGAATTAAGGAAAATAAAAAGTTTATACCAACAAAAATACATTTTGCAACTGGAAAAATATATTTTGGTATATAGACTTTATTTATTAAAGACGCATTTCCAAAAATCGCTCCCATTGCATTATTAGTAGCTTCACTAAAATAATTGAATATTACCAAACCACTCATTAAGTAAACTAAATAGTTTACACCCTCCATGCTAAATTTAAACATATTCGAAAATACAATTGCCATAACCATCATCATTAAAAGTGGATATAAAACACTCCACAAAACACCTAAAACACTTCTTTTATATTTTACTTTAAAATCTCTTATAACTAGTTGTGACAATAAAAATTTGTATTTTTTTACGTTATAATAAATGTTTTTAAAAAAATTCATTTTATTTTTCCTTCTTTCTTCTTTTTATGTTCAAACAAAATATCTGTCCTTAACACTATAAATAACAATAAAATCATGAGTATAATATATATTGCTATCGCAATTTGATTATCACCTAAAGTATAAAAAATTGAAACTGATGCAAATAATATATCTATTGCATAAATAATTAAAATACTAGCAACTGGACTATATTTCATTTTTAAAAGTTGGTGATGAAAATGTTCTTTGTCTGCTTCACCAATGTTTTGTCCTTTTAATAGTCTTCTAAAAATCGCGAATGCTGTATCAAATATTGGAATAGCAAGTATTACAACTGGTACTACTAAAGATGTAAAAGTTGTAACTTTATAACCCAAAAGGGCTATTACTGATATCATAAAGCCTAAAAACAGACTTCCCGTGTCTCCCATAAATATTTTTGCGGGAGGAAAATTATGAAATAAAAACCCTAAAGTTGACCCCAGCATAATTAAGCAAAGAATTATGTCTAGCCCCCCTAGTCTATTTAGTATAATTGCTATTATAGAAATAGTTAAAAAGTATATTGCACTTACTCCACTAGCAAGTCCATCTAATCCATCTATTAAATTTATTGCGTTGGTTATACCAACAATAAATATTATAGCTATTATATCATTTATAAAATGATTGAAATAAAATTTTAAGCCTAAAAAAGAAATTTCTGTGAACCCAAGGTTTCCATAAATAACCACTATTGATGCTGCAATAACTTGAACTAAAAATTTGTATCTTGCTGGAACTGAATTAATGTCATCAAATATTCCAACGATTATAAGAAGAAAGCTAGCTATTAATATTGAAATCATTTGTGTGTTAATTTCACCATAAAGAATGTAGCCTAGTAAAAATGAAAAATATATTGCTAGACCACCTAATCTAGGCTTTGGAACTTTATGTATTTTTCTTTCATTTGGTTCATCCATTGCATTTATGTGAATAGCTACTTTTTTCATAATTGGTACTAAAATCAAACTTGTTAAAAATGTAACCAAAACAATAACAAATATATTATGATTATTTACAACTAAATTCATATTATCTTTCCTTCGTACTATTATTATAAACTATATTTAGTGAAAATAAAAGAAAAATCAAATTATTAAACAGTTTTTATGTAAAAAATATTAATTGTTTTATTTACTATTTTTGCCATTTTTGCTAAAAAATAAGCCATTTAATAAAAAATATTCAAAAATTTATTGATTATTTTTTTACCGTGTTTCAAAGGAATATGCTATTTTATAACAAAAAACACTATTATGTTTCAATAATAGTATTCTTTTCTAGTACTTCATTATCATTAGTTTCTTTAGTTGTTTCTTTTTCAATTACTTTTTTATTTTTCTTTTTACCATTCTTTTTCTTTGCTAAAACAATTATAATAATAATCATTAATACAAATAAACCACTAAAACCTAAGATGATATAAGTATAAAGTTCTATTTTTTTATTTAAATCAATTATATATTCATCATTATATTTTATTAACGATTGCATTTTTTTATCATACATATAGAAACCTTTATCACCAGTTTCAACATTAACACCATAAATAATTACATAATCTGAATCTTTTGTATAATAATAGCCTTCTACTTTAGTGTCATTAATTATAATTGTATCTTTAGTATAACCTTTTATTTCTTCATCACTAGAAAGTGGATATATAGTTATTTTATTAACACCGATTTCATGATATTCTTGATATTTATTTTCTTTTTCATTATATATAAATAAGGATATGTTACCATCACTATCTTTTAATCCAACAAGATAAAGGTTTGTGTTATCATTTTTATAAGCAGGTATATCAAAATCATTTATTTTAATAGTTGTCTCAGTATATAAATTTGCAGTTGGTAGATTTTCTTTTATTTTTACCACTGTATAGTTTTTACCATTTATAGTTACATTAATTGGATTTTCATCTTTTACTTCAACATTTATTGTATATGTTTTTTCAGCACCATTTTGAGCTTTAACTACAAGAGAAAATTTATTAGCACCTTGGGCTACAGCTTGAACTCCAGCCCCTGATACTTGCGCAGTTTTATCTTGAGGCGTTGCTTTAATATTTATTTCTTTTGTATCTTCAGGTGCTACAATACTATATTCCAATGTGTCTTTATTAAACGCTGGAGTAAGTGTAAAACCTTCAACTTCTAAAGCACTTAAATTGTTGTTTTTAGAATAACTTGCTTCTAGTTCCGCTTGGGTTATAATTCTTATTTGTTTTGTATTTGCAGATAAACTAACAGCACTTAAGTCACTTGAAACATAGGCTCTATAACCATCTACAGAAAGACTTGTTGAACCACTTTTTAAAGTTTTAAAAGTAAATGTATAAGTTTTCTTCAAAACTCCAGGGTCTTCAGCATAATCTATCATAAATGTTCCACCATCTCTAGCAGTACTACTTGTAAGTTGTAAATATTTTTTGTCATAATTTAGTGACATTTGCCAACTTCCCATTTTTGTTCCACTAGATATGGTTACTGTTACTGTTACTTTATTTCCTACAACTACGGTTGATGATGAAGCAATATTTATTGAACCACTCGCTGCACTAACAACACTTGGAAACAAAATACTAATAAGTAAAACCATCAATAATCTTTTTAATCTTTTCATTTAATTTCACTCCTCTTTATTGAATTATTTTATATGAACCAGATATATTTTTTACAATTTGTAAAACATCTAAAGCATTTATTTCTCCATCTCCAGATGTATCTGCAGCTTCTTTAAATGCTCCTTCTAAATTGTATGAACCAGATATATTTTTTACTACTTGTAGTAAATCTAAAGCATTTATTTCTCCATCTCCAGATGTGTCACCTTTTATAATTACTTCTAAAACTTCAGTAGAACTTTGATTATTTATTGACACTTTATAACCAGTTTTCATAATACCATTCGTTACATTATTACCATCTTTATCAGAAATGTTTACAGTTGCATTTCCAGCTACTGACTCTAAAGCACCCTTTATTTGTGTTACATTTGTTCCAACTGCAATATTAGAAATATATTTTGATGTGTATCTAAAACCACTTGATGTGACTATTGTACTAATTGGAATTGTACTCGGTTTAGAACCACCATCTTCTGGATTATCTATGGCTCCACTTCCTCCATTAATAATAGTAGCGTTCATATTATTAAATACCGGAATTTTAAAAACTAAGTTTAAACCTAACAAATTGTTTTTTTCATAAGCACTGAAAGCTGTACTAGATTCACTCATAGCTCCAGAAACATTTGTCATATATTGATGTGATGCGATATTTTCAAGTTTATTTACATCGAACTTTTGGAAATATCCAGTATATTGCCCTTTTTGGATGTATCCTTTAGAGAACTGTTCAATGCCTCCGTTTATAGCAACATCTACACCTTTCCATCCTGATTTATAAGCATAGTTTAAACCGCAATAAGTTGTACCTTTTAAAGCAACACAGGCATCAGTTACTCCAAAGTTAAAAAAGTTAAAATAACCATAATATAAATTTTCAAGTTCCGCATAAATACCTTTGTAAAGGTTTTCTAGAGATGTTCCTACTCCTAGTTCTACACGCATTTTAGATGCTATTGCTATGGGACTAGCTTTATCAACACTACCTGCAATAATTAAATCTTTTAAGTTGTTGCCAATACTTGTGTGATATTCATTAAAAGCTGCTCCTGTTAAAATTGTTTCAACAGCATTTGGATAATTATCTTTTAGATTAGCATCATATGATTGGTCTAAAAATTGAAATACATATTTTTCTGTAAATGAATTTCTGGGGTCCATATAATAAGCAATCGCTGTTTTAGATGGGGCAACATATCCTCCCGGTGATGTTTTATTACAAGTATTATCAAAAAATTCATCATCATATATCGTGTTAGAAATGAAATTTTTTCCACATTCACTTTCTTTTTCTACAACATTATTCCATTCTAACTCTATTTTAACTCCTTGAAATGTCCATGTGGGATGTTTTTCTTGCAAGCTACATAAACCTCCCCAGTAACTTGATGGCAAGCCAGCTTCACTTAGTTTTTTTTCACATTCTGTTGTTGGAGTTACATCATCAGTAGAATATGATACTACTAATTCAACATCATCACTACAAACATAACCATCAACATTTGTATAGTATGTCATATGATACCATCCACCATTACAACGTTTATGATTGTTTACATCATCATATAATTTATCATCTTTTAAAACATAATAATCATTTTTATAAAGTAAACCTATTCTTGTACCATCAGTACCACCTGGGTCTTTTCTTAAATTTGTTTGATTATTTAAAACTTTAATTCGATGGGTATAAGAAGTTGCATTTACATTATCAATGTAAAATAAGGCCATGATTAAAAAAATTATTGCTAAAAACTTTTTCATAATTTGACCTCCTTCTACATTATTACCTTTATTATAGCAAATTTTGTAAAATCTCTCAATTTATTTACAGTAAATAAAGTAAATAATTGTAAAATCTCTATTAATTTTATGTACTTTTGTTATAATATAAATACCTAGAGGTGATTTAGTGGAAAAACATTTTGATAAAATTGATATTATATTAATTAGTTTAATTTCCTTATGTTTATTAATTATTGTAGTTGGTCTTTTGTGGATAATACTAAGTAAGCTTGAAGATAAAGAAGTTAATAAGAAGAAAAAAACTGTAACAAAAGATAAAAAAATTACGAAAAAGAAAACTAATCAATCAAGAAGAAAAAATGGATATGTTAGTCCTCATAAAAGAAAAAAGAAAAAGAAAAAATAAGGATTTATTGAACTTAATCAATAAATCCTTTTATTATAGCATCACTTTTACTATTATCATTTTTATTTTCAGTATTTTTTGTTGTATTTGTATTTTGATTAGAATTTGTATTTTTACTATTTACAACATAAACTGTTAAATTAGAAACCGTTGATAATAATACATCTTTATGAACACTTTGGTCACCGATTAAACCAACAGCTACTTGGTCATTGTAATGTTCACTGCCACTATCAACATATTTTATTTCTAAATTAATGTTATTACTATTACAAAAACTTTGCGCTTCACTTATAGATTTACCAACAAAACTTGGAAGTAAAGCACCAGATTGACCTGTTCTTTTACCTTTTCCTGGACGATATATTTCATACGTTTCATTAACTGAGAAACTAAATGTTTTTATAGGTTCTTCTGTTTCTTTACCTAAAACTATATTAAATGCTTTCTTTATATCTTCAAGACTGCTTTCATAATATCCTTGAGCTGATGTTTTTCTTCCTTGAGAAGGTACATATACATTTAAACTATATGTTTCTAATGATGCTTTTTGAATATTTAGAGAATCCTTACCTGATAGTTTGTTACCTAGAACATTTTTAGCAACATTATATCCCGAAAGAATTGTATCTGTATCCATATTAGTAGCAATATTTTTACTAACGGCATTTAAAATATCTTGAAACTCTTTAATACTATTAAAATGTAATACCTTATTAGCTAGAGCTTCAACTACTTGTTGTTGATGTCTTACTCTATCTAAGTCACTACCAATATACATATGACGGCATCTTGCATAAGCTAGAGCTTGTTCACCATTTAAAACTTGTAGCCCAGGGTTTATACAAACAAGTTTATCTCCCCACTGTCTATCACTATTTTGTTCACAGACTTTTCCTCCATAAGCATTGGCCATATATGTCGGAGCTTCAACATCAACTTCAACTCCCCCGACAGCTTCAACTAAATCAACTACACCTTTAAAATTTATTTTAACGTAGTAGTCAATATTAATATCTAAAAATTTATTTATTGTACTTATTACACAACCTGTTCCATATGCTGCTGATGAATTTATTTTAGCATATCTATTGTTATTACATGCAATTGGGACATATGTATCTCTTGGAATTGATAATAAAACTGAACTTAAAGTCTTGGGATTAAATGACATAAGCATTAAAGTATCACCATTAAATGCTGCATTTGCATTAAGGCCATCCCCTTCAGAATCAACCCCTAAAAATAAGAATGTTAATGGTTCACTAAAATCTTTATCACTAACAATATTTAAGTCTTCATTTTGTCTTTTTTCACTATATTCATAAATAACTTTTGTATCATATACAATATTTTCAAAACCTGCTTCATTTCTAAATAAAGTATCATAATTACCTGGTACTATCGCTCCATCTATAACATTATTATATAAATCATCTAACATTTTAATATAATCATTGTACTCAACTATTTCATTTTTTAAATTTTTCTTTTTATATAATTTTGTTGATAATTCGTTATTATCTTTATCTATTTTATCACTGATAACACCTATTTTACTTTCACTACTAAATTCTGTATCTTTTAAAGTGATTAAATAAATATTGTAAGTTATTTTTTCACTTTCTTGCATGTTATTAATGTTACTATAAACATAATTTATATAGTAAGAACCAATAAAAAATATTAAAATAAATAATAATGAAAATATAGTACTTATTATTAAACCTTTGTATTTTCTTCTTAAAAGATTTAAAAAGTTAATAAATACATATAAAAGAAAATATATTATAAAAAATATTATGGCAATTATTCTTATTCCAGTTTCAATACCAGTTAAGTTAAGTAAACTTTTGATAAATAAAATACTACTTACTAAGTAACAAATTGTTACTAAATAATAAATGATACGTATTACTAGATTTGATTTTTTTAGTTTTCTTATCACTCTATTCATTTACAACACCCTCATATTCTACAACATATAACTTCTTATCCTTTTTTACTAAAGTTATTGTGGCATTTTTGTCATAACCTAAATCATTTTCATAATCCCAATTTAGTGTAACAACATAACTTGGTACTTCTTCTTCATTTATTTTAAAAGTATTAGTACTTACATCCGTTACATTTACACTACTTACTACTGATAGTTTTTCTGTTCTTTTACCATATGTGTTATCTTCAATAGTCTTATAAATAGTATCTTCAACATTGGTTTTAAAATTATCAACATTATCTGGATATACATATTCTAAGCATGCTACATCATATTTGTTTATTTTGTTATCCATAGTAAATAAATCTATGACAAATAATCTTGCTAATATACTAGCATATTCTTCATAATTGATATCTTTTTCTTTTAAAACCCTTTTTAATTCTTTGTAAGTATCTTTCATTAAAGTAGTATCTCTTTCATCTAAAGTATAAGAAAAGTCTACTATTGAATCTATTACTTTTACATTGTTTTTAACTTCACTTTTCGTAAAGAACATTTTAAATACTATTAATCCAATTATAATTATTATTACTAAAATCAATATTAATAAAGGATATTTATATTTCTTCTTCATATTAATCTCCGTTCAATTTTTTATTTTCTAATAAGTTATACACTATTATATCATTAGATATTTCAAGCCTTTTTTCGCCGATTTCACTTAGATTTTTGATGTAATCTTCAGTGAAATTATCTTCTTTTAATACTTTATATTCACCGGTTGAATTGTTGTAATATACTTTATTTGTTAAAATATTTCCATTTGGATAAACTACAAGATTGTCATCTTTAATTGTAAATATATCTTCACCGATATTATATTTGTTGTATATGCCATACATATTAAGTATTGTGGCTGCAACATTATACATACCCATAGTATAAGTAACTTTACCTGTAAATATACTTTGTAAGTCTTTATCTTTAGTCCAAATTATTAATGGAGTCTTCTTATTTAATTCGTGGTCATAGTAGTCATAATCAACATAATTCGGATTTGTTTCGTCATAGACTTCTCCATTTTCGGGATTTAAGTTATATAAATAATTTATTTCGCTACGAGATAATTTGGCCTCATGGTCTCCATAGAATACAAAAACTGTATTATTAAAATAGTCAGATGATTTAATGTAACTAATAAATTCTCCGAGTGCTTTATCAGCGTAATTAGCACTTTTTATGTATTCACCGACTGCTGTAGAAGATAAATAATCTTTTTCTTCTATAGTTGTACTTCCAGATGCATCTGTTACTTTATAATGACTTGTTAAATCTATATCACTATGTTTACTTGCTAATTTAAATGGTGAATGATTTGATAAAGTAATTATTGTTCCCATGTAGTTTTGATTTTCTTTTTCAACATTTTCTAATATTGGCATTGCTTGTTTAAAGAATAGTTCATCATTAATTCCTAGATTAATAACATCATCTTCAGTAAAATCAAATGATTCTCTAAAATACATTTTTTCATAACCTAATGATGGATGAGCTTTGTTTCTATTCCACATACTAGATAAGTTTCCATGCATACTAAAGATAAAATAATTTTCTTCTTTTAAGAATTTTGGAATTGTAAAGTAATTACGGTCATAATAACTTACAAATACTGTTCCACTTGATGCTGGCATTAATCCTGTTAGTAAAGTAAATTCAGTATCACTACTTGTTCCTGTTGATACTTGGGGATAAAAGTTTGTAAAATGCATGCCTTCTTTAGCTAACTTATTTAAGTTTGGCGTTACTTCCCTACCATTAAATGAAAGGTTCATTAGGAAACTTTGCATACTTTCCATATGTACAAAAATAATATTTTTTCCTTTTAATATTCCTGTATATTCATTTTTAGCAGTAGCTTTCTTATTATCAAAATATTCATTAAAACTCTCTAAGGCTTTTTCTTGACCAAATAAACTGCTTAATTGTGGTCTTAAAAATTGAGCAATGTCATTAAATTGATACATTATTATTCCAAATCTTTCAACAATATATATTCTATTCCATTGTTTTGTAAGTCTACTATAATCTGAGTTTTTAGCAACACCGAATGTGTAACTTAAAAAGATTATGCCAATTAAAACAGTTGATAAAACCATTTTTTTGCTTTTTTCGATTTTATCAATAAATGTATAATACGAAGATGATAATAATTTTTTGTGAATTAAATAAAATATTATAGGGATTAAAATATAAATTCCATCAGCAATTCTTAGTCTGTCAAAAATTGAACCTGTTACAGTTTCCGTTTGTCTAACTGTTGCAAGTTCTCCGATTGATGCAAATGATGTAAAAAATCTATAATATATTGATGATACTAAACACATTAAATTAAATACGATTAACCATGTGAAATAATATTTGAATTGATTTTTGGGTTTTACAAAATAACCTAAACCTCCGATAACAAGGATAAATCCTAAATCTGTTAAAAATGGCTTAAGTTTTAATGCCGAACCAATTGTAAATGCTCGGACACATACTGTAGCAATTAGTGATAATACTACATATGATATGAATAAACGATTGGTAATTATATATTCTACGATTGATTTAACAGTTTTTTTATAACCATAATTATCTTTTTGTTTCATATTTATCCCTTCTTACTTAATTAAGTATAACAAAATTTAGATTTTTTATCAATTACTGTTGCAAAAGTTTCATAAATTTGATACAATTTATTTACGCAGGTGTAGTACAGAGGTTAGTATGCGACCTTGCCAAGGTTGAGACGGCAGTTCGATTCTGCTCACTTGCTCCAAATTGATAGGAAACTCGGAAAATTTACTTCTGAGAGTAATAAATGCTAACTAGAAATAGTTAGTTTTTTTGTCATGTAAAGGAGCCCTATTTATGTTAAATATAGAAAAAAAGAATTAAAAATAAGTGATGGTGCATTTCTATTTGAATATTTAACATTAATAATTTCATCACTCATTATTTTAAATTCACTTAAATTTTCCGTTTTTGTAATATTCAGTATAACTATAATTGCTAATAACAATATAATGATCATTTCATAAACATAGTAGTTCTTAAATGCCTTATATTCTACTTTGGCACCATCTTTTAACTAATTTCTAATTGGAACAATAAGACTAATAAAATTATGGCTACTAAAATTATGATTACTTTCTTCTTCACTCTTTACAAATCACTTCCAAATTGCAATTTGCATTATTTTTACTTTTTATTCATCCACTCAACTGTATCCTTTATTGTATCTTTCATATTTCTATTTTTAAATTTCAACTTTTCTTTAGCTTTTTCATTACTGAAATTAGCATTAGAAGATAGTGTATATAGTGAATACTTTGTAAAAAGTGGAGTTTGTTTCTTTAAATTATAATATACTTCAAAAAAAGGTGCTATTAATTTTGCAAGACCTATTGGTAATACCATTTTAATCTTTTTTCTTCCTTGCACATCACAAATTAAATCGCATAATTCTTTTATTGAAATATATCTATTAGATAAGATATAGCATTCACCATTCGTACCATTTTTACAAGCACTAATAACACCATCTGCTACATCTCTTACATCAACAAAATCATATCCACCTTTTACACAAGCAAATAATTTGCCATTTGCAACTTCTTTTATTAATTGTGTTAAGTGACTATTGCCAAAATCATTTGGACCTATAATACCAGATGGATGAATTATACAAGCATTCAAATTTTTACCCTTTACTGCATCAATTACATACTTCGCAGCTTCTGCTTTTGTTTTTGCATATAATCCCTCAACATTATCAGGGTTAAAATTAGTTATTTCTGTTATTAATTCATTGTTAGGTGGCTCTGGGATTGCATGCACACTACTAATATAGATAAGTTTTGCTTTTGACTCTATTACCTTATCTACTATATTTTTAGTTCCATTAACATTAACATTATAAACAAGTGGATTGTATTTTGATTTTATATATACTACTGCAGCACAATGAATTACAAAAACTTCTTTTCCATCAGTATTTTCAAAAATTAATGATAAAGTTTCTTTTTTAGTTACATCACCATAGTAGATTTTACATTTTAATCCTTCAAGTGATTTAATAGAATCGCCTTTTAATACAAAAGCCCTAATTTCATTATCAGCATCTTGTTCTAACTTTCTTATGATGTTATTACCTAAAAAACCATTTGCTCCTGTTATTATATAGATTTTTTTCACAATATTTATCACCTGCCACTCCATTCTAAAAAATAAATCTAAGCTCTCTCTTATATAATTATACCACAATTTCACGATTATTTTTTAAGAAGTATATGAATAGTAAAAAGATTAGTTATATTTCAAACTAATCTCATCAATAAATTGTAATTTGTATTATAAATCTATATACAATTGTTTTCTTTTTTTTGATACAAACTTAATATATTTCATTAAAGTTTTCAATGTTTATATTCCAACAACAAATAATATAATAGAAAAAATTATCGATATAGGTATTGCAACTACTGAATGTAAATAAATAGTACCAATCTGAAAAGTAATTTGTGGAATATCACTTCCAGTGAATAACAAAGCACAAAAATCTATCAACGCTCCAATAGGAAGCAACACAGCACATACAATAAATGTAGGAGCTACAATTCCTAAACATGGTAATATTAATATGCCTGTAAAACTAATAACAAGATAAAATAATAATAATTGTTTAATTTTTATTGTCTTTTTTATTGTATTTCCTTTATAAAATTCGTTTAGTGAGATGTTAAATATTTTACAAATTTCAACTATTACAGAATGATCTGGTAAGTTTTTTCCATTTTCCCATCTACTTACACTTTTAACATTAATATTTAATTTGTCTGCAATTTCTTCTTGTGTATAGTAATTATCTTTTCTCAATTGTGATAAAAATTCTCCTATTTTTTTTGATTCATATTTTTAACTCCTTTCATAATTAAATTTTATAATTATTACAAATATGGTTACAGGACATAGAGTGAGAGTTAAACAAATTACTATTTATTTATAAAATCTTAATACTTGATATTGATAATAATCATTATTATCTAAATAACCAACAGAAACACCTTTTCCATTATATGCTGTTTTACCAGTAGTTGATTTAGTTTTTGCTTCCTTTAATAATGTATTAATTTCATCTTCTGTTGCTTCATTATAATTTGCTTTTATTAGATGTTTAGCATATGTAAGCGCATCATCATCATACTTACTAGTTTTATCTACATAAATGAGCATATAATCTACAATGTCAGTTGCTTTATCTCCAGTATAAGTTTCTGGAACAACCACTAATGAAACACCATCGACTAATCCATACCAATACTGATTATTATATTCAGTTAAATAATCAATTGATGCTGGATTTAATGTACTATTATCTACAACTTCAGTATTAAATTTTGCAACTAAAACATCAACAGTTTCTTTTTCAACAGAGCCATACTTTTCTTGACTTCCTTGTAGATCCTTTTTAGCATCATCTACACTAGACTTACCACATCCTGTTAATCCTAAAACGATAACCCCGCATAGTAAAATAGCAAATAGTGTCTTTTTCATAATCAATCCTCCATTTCAACAAATTACTATTTATCTGTCACTTGTATATATATATTATACCATCTTTTTGGCAAATTTTATTACTAACTTAAAACATCCAAGATTCATCCAACATTTTCTAGTACATATCCAACTGTTGGAAATAAATTATAGTTTTACAATTCCTTTAATTAGAAAGGATAGATTAAGGTCGTGCTATCAATTTCCTTATCCTGCTTAATAATTATTATCATTTTTTATAAATTTTTGTATTTTCATGGTATACTTGTATCAGTTAGTATTTTATTACTACCTATAATTTAGATAATTAAAGGTTGTCCGACTTCAACCTTTATGGCTCCAAAAGCAAAAATCGTCGCACCAAAGCGATGTTAATGATTAAGTCAATCAGAAATGATTGATTTTTTTGTCGTTTAAGAAAGAAAAGTGATTGGGTTATGACAGTAGAAACAAAAGAACTTATTATAAGCGAATAATAAAAAAAAGAGAGGAATGATGATACTGCTGAAAAAGTATACAAAGATTATTGTAAACTATATTTGTAGTCTCCATTTTCAGTCTTCTTACATCAATTCATTTATCATAAGTTTTTGTTTCACCAACACTACTTGAAATTAAACCGATTTAATAATAAGCTTTGTACTAGTGTCTCTTTTAATTATCTTTGTTAAATAATTCTTCTACAATTAAATCTCTTGAATGTAAATTATTATTCTTTCCTAACAATAAGTTTTCATAAAATTTAATTAAGAAACTATTATCTTGTTTTATATTTAAATAATTATTAAAATAATTACTTCTTACTAATGCATTTCTATAATAAACTGATTTTTCTTTGAACATTGAGTTGTCCACATCATATCCAAGTGATACTAAATACTTTTCTATAAATAGTGCTGTAGTTCTAGTATTACCTTCTCTAAAAGGATGTATTTGCCATATACTTGAAGAAAAGTTAGTTATATTATTAATTATATCCACAATATTCATTTCACTATAGTTTTTATTTTTTTCTAGTGATATATCATAATCTAATGATTGCGCTAATAGTTTACAATCGCCATAAGCAACTGAATCATTATTTAAAATTCTTTCGTGTTTAGAAAAATCTATTTTTCTAAATTCTCCTGCAAATTCATAAACATCTTTAAATAAATATTTATGGATATATTTTATATAATCTACTGATAGTTCAAAATTATCTTTTTCTAGTAATTGGACTATTCTAGTAGAAACCAAATCACATTCAAATTCATCTTGAATTGTTTTATCTGTTTGGTCTTTTTCTATATAATATTGTTTTAACTCATGTTCTACTTCATAAATTGTTTTTTTTCCTGTTACATTTTCTTGTAACAATTTTTCTAAATACTTAGATGGTTTTAAGTTATCAACCGCTTGAAGTCCGATAGCCATATCCCACTCTTGTTGTTTTACATAGTTTTTAGGTGTTTCTGTTTCAATATAATCATTTATGCTTGAATCTAATTCTCTTTCTGACATCTTAGCACCTCCACTAATAATAGTATAACAAAAAAGTTCCTATTTGTCAGTATATGTCTCAAATATTTAGTAATATATGTCACTTGAGGTGACGAAAATGAGAAAGGTAAACTTTAGAATGAACGAATTATTAAAATATGAAACAATTAAAGAATTAGTTGATTACAATAGTAACAAAAACCGAACTGTGCAAAACTTAGGTATATCAAGAAGTCAGGTTGACCGTCTAATTATTATATATAAGGAGAAAGAAAATCTGGTTTTGTCCATGTAAAACCGAGGACATAAGCCACAAAAAGCACTAGATAAGTCAATCTCCGAAAATATTATACTACTTTATCAGATAAATACTATGATTTTAACTTCAATCATTTTAAAAAGTTTTTAGAAACAAAAGAAAACATATTTGTTTCTTATAAATTTATTTATAATATTTTGACTAAAGAAGGTATTTTATCACCTAAAGCTAGAAAGAAAACAAAACGTGAATATGCTAAACAAAAACTACTAAAGGAAAAGAAAATAAACCTTACTATGTTGGAAGAACAAATTAATACAATTGTTATCAATTTTGTCCGTATTACCGCTTAAAATTTCACTGAGAAGTTTTGCCACTTTTGCCACTTTTTCTCAATGAGATTTAAAATAAACTAAAAATCCATTGAAGATTTTTGCAGTTTACGTCACTTTTCTTCAATGAACTATTTTTTAAATCAATTTTTTTGTACCTAAAATTATTTTATCAAATTATTTTTTAAACAATATGGTACTACTTCATTTTTTAATGTATTTGATAATATATCTGTACCTATACTACTTTCATACCACATAAAATTTTCTATTTCTTCGGATAAACTTAAGCTACCATCAAGTGGTCCATTGTATTTGAATACATAAAAATGTATCGGAGTTTTTCCATCACTTGTTGCTATTTCGTCAAATTCCATTACTAACTCAAATAATGTCTCATCAAAAATGGCATTACTTCCTAATTCTTCATGACATTCTCTTTTAGCTGCATCAAGTGGAGTTTCTCCATCTTCTACTCTTCCTCCAATCATTTGATATGTTGGTCTTTTTCTCGGTTTATCAATTAATAATTTATTATCTTTAAAAAACATTGTACCAACGACATTCATATTCTCACCTTATATCCATATTAATTACATTGTGATTGCTATCACAAGTAAAAATCATATTAACTTTTTCATCATACAAATATTTTCTTAAATCATCATCTAGTAAGTGAGTAGTTGCTAATCTTTTTTCTTCAGCAATTAACTTTTTTATCGGTACCCAACAAGCATAATTTTCGGAAAACTCTTGTGGTGTACCATCTATCTTACTTGCAATATATGTTTTTATAGCATATTTTTTATCTTCAGCAGGATAAATAATTTCTATCTTTCCAATACATTTAAGTTCGTCAATTGTCATTCCAGTTTCTTCTTTAAATTCTCTTTGGCATGCTTGTACTTCCGATTCGCCATCTTCAATTTTTCCACCAGGAATGTCAAAAAAATCTTTGTTGATATCTTTATATCTTATACACATTATTTTATCATCTTTTATAGCAAATACTCTAACTGCATATCTAACTTTCATGTTTTTCTTTTCCTTTTTTTCGCATTTCTATTTCTTTTATAAATACTTGTAATTTAGGAAACGCACTTTTAATACGACGATAAAGTACGGTATTTTCTTGAAACCATTTTTCAATATATTGTTTTATTTTTTCTGTGTTATCTTTTCTTTCACTTTTAATTTTACCTTTTATCTTAAATAAAATATATGTTGATATAACATTATCAATTATATAAATAATAAATAATGTAATTGCTACTACTAATAAAGCTGTTGGTGATAACTTATCAACAAGTTTTATAACAGCTGGATGTAAAACATAAATAATTAATGATGCAAGTAATCCAAAAGGTATCATTGTTTCTAAACAAATTCTTCCATTAATGTTAAACTTTTTATTTGAATAATCCCACCATCTAACATTATATATTTTTTCCATAAAATAACTTGTAAAATATTCAAGTAAAGAACATATTAAAATGGCTTTTAAAAATACTCCGAGTATATCACTAGTATCTTTACCTACTACTAGAATAATTGCTAAACATCCCCATCCATATATTGGACAATATGGGCCAATTAAAAATCCACGATTTATAAATTTGTGCTTATTCCATAGAGAAACACATACTTCCATAAACCAACCTAAAAAGGAATAAATAATAAAATATAAAAAATATTTACATACTATTTCCATACATATGACCTTCTTTCTTGAATTTATTTTATCACATTATAATTATAAATGCCATATTTAACCTTGCTTTTCAATTTTTTTTATTGTAAAATAAGCTTACAGGAGGTTAGAAAATGAAAAAAGATTTAGTTATTGATTTAATTCAAAAAATTCAAAAAAGTTCTTTATGTTTTGAGGATGCTAAAAGTTTACTTAATAAAAGTGAAGAACTGCTTACAACCATATTGTCCCAAGGAGATTTCAAAAGCAATGTGGCTATAGTTAATTCTTACAAGAATGATGAAGATGCTTTGAAGGCATTAAAAATTTATTTAAGCGTTAAGCCTGATAATCAAGCTACACCTATCAAAAAAAGATTAACTTTAGAACTTTTAACAAACAAAGACTTAATAAATACTGGAAAAGTTTTTCAATATGTTCAGGTTTTCTTAGACATACCTGACGAAAAATATATGCGTTCTTATGTTGCGTTCTTTGATGTTTTAGTAAATGAAGCTTTAATAAAACAAGGACTTAATTTTACTTTTGCCAATTTTATAATTGAACATGGATATAAATCAATTCAAAGTTACTTGGAAGCCTTATTTACAAATGAATGTATGTTAAAAAAATTAAAGACAGAAGAAATACTAAATAGAGCTTTAGTTATAACTCAAGCTAGATTTCAAGGCCATAGAAATTTGTCTAGTATAATTGATTTTTTCAATCATACAAATTTGGATAATGAAGAAATAATTTTAAATTGTGCTAGAATTATTGGAGATTGTTCTCAAAATCCATGGGAAATATACAATTTATTTTTACATACATTACCAAAAAACTTGTCAAAATGTGATTATTATTTTGAAGCCGGTAAAATTATTGGCACGCTAAAAACTAACATAGGTTATTGTGTAGCTAGAGATATAATTGAAGCTGATTGTAATTTTGATAATAAAAATACAATTTTATTATTACGAATTTTAAAAAATTGTATATTTGATTTTTTAGGATATGGAATATATAATGTTCAATATGGAAATGTAATTTTTCGTTGCAATGGTGATTTAATTGTAAGTAATATTATATCTAAAATAATTGATACTAATTATGCATATTATTACATGTTAGAAAAATCTGTTTCAGATAGTAAAAACAATGATATTAATGTTAGTGATTTATCAGTTAAACTTACTAGAATTAAAAATGATGCTAATAAAATTTAAAAAAAGCCAAACGGCTTTTTTTCTTTATAAATAAGATTTCCAAGATTTAATTTGGAATTCTAACAATTCTAGAAGCTCTTCAGCTAATTTTTCAACTTTAGAATCAATATTGTTATTTAATATTTCTTCTACTTTAATAATTCCTTTGTTAGTTCCTTCAGTTAACATTTTAGCTATTTTAGCATCATCACATTTAATTAGTTCTATTCCGGTATAAATTTCATTAAATGTTTTTATGATTATGTTTATTTCTGTTGGTTTTTCCCCTAGTTCATTTAACATATTGGTTATATCCATTTTATTTACCATGTATTTTTTCTTGGCATCAACCATGGTTTTAGCTAATGCTTTATCTTCAATATGTCCTTTTACTTCATCAATGCCAATTATTCCCATTGCAACTATTTTATATAGTTCATTTAATGCTGTTATATCATCCATTTAAAAATCACCCATTTATAGTATGAGTGATTTTTTATAAACTATACCTCTTGAACTACGGCAATTATCATTGGTTTACATTCAGTTAAATCATATAAATATCTACTTAATTCTTCTCTGATTTCAACTTTTATTTGATTAAAATCAATATATTTTGGAGTTATATTTCTATTAATTATTGCTTCACAGATAACTTTTATTTCTTTTATCATATCTGCAGAATCTTTAACATAAATGAAACCACGAGTTGTAACTTCTGGACCAACAAGTAAAACTTTATCTTTTTTATCTACAGTGGCACTGATTAAAACAATACCGTTTTCAGATAACATTTCACGGTCTTTAATAACTAAATCCCCGATATCATCATTACTTGTTCCATCAATTAAAACATCATCTACTTTAATTCTTGCAAAGTTATCAACAAGTTTTCCATCTTCAAATGTTACTACATCACCATTTTGTTTAAGTAAAATGTTAGCATTTTGAATACCTAAGTTACTTGCTAAGTTAGCATTGTTTACCATATATCTATACTCTCCTTTTACTGGCATATAGAATTTTGGATTAATTAATTTAATCATAAGCATTAAATCTTCTCGTGATGCATGATGTAATATTTCTTTTTCTTTATCTATTGTTTCAATATTACATCCAAATTTTGCTAGTTCATTTTGTAATTTAACTAATACTTTTTCAGTACTATCATATCTTGGTTCTGCAAAAACTATAGTATCTGTTGGTTTTAATGTTACAAATTTATCATAACCATTTAATATCTTATTCATATTTGCATATGGAGTTGTTCTATCATCCATTACTAATAGAATGGCATTTTCATCATTTATATTTGATAAGTCTCCGAGAAGTTCTTCATTAAATTCCATGTATCCTTCTTTTTTAGCAAAGTTTACAACGTTTTGTAATCTTTTTCCCATTAAAACAATCTTTCTATGAGAATTAGCAGCTGATGCAAATATTTCAGAAATTGTATATAAATGTGTTGGCAACACGGAAAATATTATTCTCTTGTCATGATGCTTTATAACATCTTCAAAAAAGTTAACTAAACGATGTTTTGGAGATGTATGTCCATTTTTTTCTGCAAAAGATGATTCACATAGTAAACATAAAACTCCTTGCTTACCAATATAAGCAATTTTACCAATGTCCATATCATAAGCTCCTTGCATACTTGGGTCAATTATAAAGTCTCCAGTATAACAAATTGCACCATCTTTTGTATTAATAACATACATAACAGAATCTGGGCATGAATGAGAAACTGCAATTGGGAAAATAGAAACTTTACCAAAATTAATCTTTTTGTGTGGTTTTATTAACACAATATTATTTTCATTTACACCATCTTCCATAAGTTCAAACTTAGTATATTTAGTAGCATATACCTTTAAATTTGGTATATCTTTTAAAAGGTCAGCCACTGCCCCCATATTTTCAGGATGTCCATGGGTTATAAATAAACCTTTAATTCTTTTTTTATTTTTAATTAAATAACCAAAATCTGGCATTATATAATCAATACCAAGTAAGTTTCCACTTGCAAACTTTATTCCAGCATCAAAAACAAATATTTCATCATCTACTTCAATAACATAAGAGTTCTTTCCACTTTCAGAAAGTCCTCCCAAACCAAAAATCTTTATTTTGCTCATATATTATCACCTTCAATTTAAAAAAATAAGTTCTTCGGTAAAATAATTATACCAAAAAACTTAAATTAAATCAATCTCTTTCTTCACTTAACATTTTACTTAATGATATTATATCTAAATCCTTATATATTATACTATTTATTAATATCTTTATATTTTTTGTATCTGTCGATTTATCAATATAATATATATCTCCAGAATTAATATTATTTTTTATATCTATAAATGTTTTGTTATTAACGATTTTTTCTGTTTTTACTAAGTATTTATTATTTTTACGACATATCTTTTCATTTTTATTACTTAAATAACAAATATGAGTGTTATTACTATATTTATTTATTAAGAATTCTAAATCTTTATATTTATTTACTTCATTATTTATTTGTTCTAATGATTCATTTTTATTAAATGTATCTAAATCAACTAGTATACTTGCATCAATGTTGTTATCTTTAAAATATTTTATTGTATCTTTATTATATTCTAATATTATTGCTACACTATTCTTATTTTGGTTGCCTCTTTCAACTATTTTATCTTTATTATTTTCAAGTGTTACTTCAGGATATGATGTATCATATATTAAATAATATGAATTAAAAGCGTTTAAATCTTTCATATTATAAAAACTATTTTTAATATTAACATTTTTACCATTTAATCCCGGTACTATCTTGTCATCTTCAATAAAGGCATTAATATATTCTTCATTATAATTACTGGCTTCTTTCTTGATACTTTGATATAACTCATTTTTATCTAAAGTTAAATTAGCTATTTTTTCCGTATAAAAAAAACTAAATGCAGCTATTCCTAAAATACCTATAATTCGAAAGTATCCTTTTTTGTTCACAAATTCTCACCTGTTTAATTATATGCTGTATCTTAAAGAAGATGTTATATAAATCTTCTTTAAAAGTTTTCAATGACATTTTCATATTCTTCTTTTTCGCCACTATTATTTTCTTTTTTTTGAGAGTGGGAAACAAAAGAGATTTTTTCAGCAATTATTTCTGTGATATATCTAGTATTATTTTCACTATCTACATAATTTCTGTTTTGAACTCTTCCCTTTACCCCAACTATGTCTCCGCGTTGACAATAGTTCTTGGTGTTTGAAGCCATTCCATTCCAAAGTACACATCTAAAAAAATCAGTATCATACTTATTGTCAATATTTTTAAATTGTCTTTGCACAGCAATATTTATAATAGTTCTCTTTTTGCCATTTTCATACTCTTCAATTTCAGGGTCTCCAGTAAGTCTTCCAACCAAAATAATTTGATTTATCATGAATTCCTCCTTTCATAACCATAATTTACCAGATATAAATTGAGATTGCAAATTATAAATATTAGAAAATTGACCCCCATTTTTTTAAAATTTTATTTATTTTAATAATATTTTTTTAAAAAATGACCTAAATTTGTTAAATTTGCAAAAAAATAAGTGTTGTTTTTTTCTTAAAAATTTGGTAAACTTATTATGAAAATAAGGAGTTGTGTTTCATGGAACAAATTATTAATTATAATGATGCAATATTAAAAAATTATCAAAAAACTTATCCAAACTTAGCTGAGTTTACTTATGATGTTACAACTGATGCTTTAGTTTATGAAGGAAATTATGTAAAACTTAATGGTTATGGTTTAAGTAGAATTGACCCAATATTTTTTAATATGATGCCTGAAGATATATTTATATATATGAAAAATGGATTTTATCAAAATGCTCAGGAAGATAAACAAATAAATGAATATCTTAGTCAATTTGTTATTACTGAAGAAGAAATTGGTTTTATAAATTCATATGTTGAAAGATATATTGAAAGATTAAATATTTATGCCAGAAATAGAGATGTTTTTGATAAGTATTTAAGTAATGATAGTATCAAAGATTTCATGGAAAGTATAAGAAATGCAAAAAAAATTATAGACTTTGCTAAAAATAATGCTAAAGAAAATAACAACTCTGTTTATAGTATGTTAAGAAATGCTTATGACAAAGAAATGGCTAGTATGAACCAAAATAATGAACAAGAAAAAACCATAGATAAAACTCTTAGTTTAACGAGAACTAATTCTAAATTTAGTGGTTTTAGTGAATTTGAAAAAAATGAACAATATTTAAAAGAATTAAATGATAGAAGTAAATTAAGTGTTGCTGGTTATACAAGTATTTTATTAATTATTGCTACAACAATAAGTGTTGGTATGTATTTAGCAATACAATTATTCTTAAAATAAAAAAACTGTTTGAGAATATTCTCAACAGTTATTTTTTTATTTTTCCAAATCTTCTATCTCTTGTTTTATAAACATTTATTGCTTCTTTTAAACATTCCGGAGTAAAATCTGGAAAATAGACTTTAGGAAAATAAAATTCAGCATAAGATATTTGCCATAACATAAAATTACTTATTCTATTTTCTCCACTTGTTCTAATTAGAAAATCAACATCTGGTAATTCATTATATAAATATTTGCCATACACTTTTTCATCAATACTATCTATATCTAAATTACCGTTTTTTACATCTTTAACTATTTTTTTAGTAGCATCAACAATTTCTTGTCTTCCACCATAACTTAAACAAAAATTAACTACTAACCCAGTATTATTTTTAGTTTCATTTTCTAATTCATCTATACATTTTACTATTTCAGGTTTTAATAAATCTTTTTTAGAAGAAAATAATACTTTAATATTTTCACTATCATATTTACTTTTAGCTTTTTTAAACCATTTCATAAAAAGGTCCATTAAATAATTCACTTCTTCACTACTTCTATTAAAGTTTTCTGTAGAAAATACATATAAACTCAAGTAATTAGCTATTTTTTTCTTACTAGTATAAAGGATTATTTTTTCTAAAGCTTCTGCTCCAGCTTTATGTCCCTCACTACGAATTTTTCCTCGCTCCTCTGCCCATCTTCCATTTCCATCAACAATTATCCCTATATGATTGATTGTATCCATTTTATCTCCTTCTACGGCGATGTTTTTTCTTACTTTTTCTTATTATCAATAATATAAATATTACCCCAATAAATATTAAAACATAAGTAACTATTGGATAATATTCAATATTATTTTCTAAATAAACATTTGATGTTGCTATTAATTCATCGCCATTATAAATATTTACAACACCTAGCTTACTTCCCTTTTTAGTATTAAATGTTATTTTATCACTGCCAACATATTCATACGTTACTTCATCGCCGTTTTTTAAATATTTATTTACATCTTCATTTCCAGTTATTTTATATGTTTTTTCTTTACTTAAATCAACAGGTATTTCTTTTATAAATGTATCATCATTTAATATGTTTTTATATCCATAATTACTACTGTAATAATCATAGATAGTTATTGTGTCTTTAACAGCATTTGATGGACTACTTGTACTAGAATTAATTACTACTAAAAGATAATCTACGCCATTTAAGGTAGTAATTGATGCAAGACATCTACCAGCATTTTTAGTAAATCCACTTTTGGCACCGAGTATCTCACTGGTATTTAAAATACTTTTATAACTATTTACAGTACTTTCTAAATTTATTCCATTACTAGTTTTATAGCTTTTAGTAGTAAATACTTTTTTAAATGTTTCATTTTTTAAAGCATATTTTAATAACTTTGCTATATCACTAGACGTTGAATAATTATTTTCATCATCTTTACCAATAGGATTTGCAAAAGATGTATCGTTCATACCAATCTTTTTAGCTGTTTCATTCATTTTTTTAATAAAACTATTATACCCGAGTGTGTTATTAACAATAGCATTTACAGCATCAGCTCCACTTGGTAAAATAATACCATATAATAAATCTAAATATGTTACTTTATCTCCAACACTAAAACCAGCTTTAGAATAACCAACTGTACCATCAAAGTCACGTTCTTTAATAGTTATTACTTTTTCTAAATCATCTATATTTTCTATAGCAACTAAAGTAGTCATCATTTTAGTAAGACTTGCTATTGATGTTTTTTTAGTATCATTTTTACTATATATTAACATATCTTCATTCATGTTATATAATGATACATATTTACCAGTTATATCAAACTCTTCAGCATAAACACTAAAACAAAAGAAAAAAAGGCTAAATAAGAAGAATACTACTCTCTTCATTATATAGCCTCATAAGTTGTGCCTTCACGAGTATCTTTTAAAACTATTCCCATTGAAAGTAGTTCTTCTCTTATCTTATCGGCTTTTTCAAAATCTTTATTTTTCTTAGCTTCACTTCGTTCATTTATTTTTTCTAAAATAAATGCTTCATTATCAATACTTTTTACTTCTTTTTTAAGTAAATCTAAGCTTAATACTTGGTCAAAATCACTAACTAATTTGTATTTTGTTCCTTCATCAACATCACTTTTTAATAAGTCATGTAAAACTGTTACAGCATTCGCAGTATTTAAATCATCTTCTAGGCAACTAACAAATTTATTTTTCCATTCATTAAATACTTCTTCATTAACACTCTCATCATATTTTAAACTAGATGTTTTACTACGTAATTTTTTATAAGCATTTTCTGCTCCATCTAGTGAATCAAATGAAAATGTTAATTGTCTACGATAATGGCTTAGTAAGCACATATATCTAAAACTTAATGGATTATATCCTTTTTCTTTTAGGACACTAACAGTAAGAATTGCTCCATGACTTTTACTCATTTTACCAGATTCATCATTTAAATGTTCATTATGGAACCAGTAATTACACCATTTATGTCCTAGGAAAGACTCACTTTGAGCTATTTCATTAGTGTGATGTGGGAAAATATTATCTACTCCACCACCATGAATATCTAAGTGTTCTCCAAGGTATTTAATACTTATTCCAGAACATTCAATGTGCCATCCTGGATAACCTAAGCCCCATGGACTTTCCCATTTTAAATCTTGTTCATCAAATTTAGATTTAGTAAACCATAATACAAAGTCATTTTGGTTCTTCTTAGAGTCATCTTCTTCAACACCTTCACGAACTCCAACAACCATTTCATCAGCTTTATGATTAGTAAGTTTATAGTAATCATCTAATTTTGAAGTATCAAAATAAATGTTTCCTCCACTTTTATAAGCATAACCTTTTTCAAGTAGGCTTTCTATTATTTTAATATATTCATTTATATTAGCGGTTGCTGGTGCTACAACATCTGGCATTCTGTTATTAAGTAGTTCAAAATCATGAAAGAATGCATCAGTATAAAATCTAGCTATATCCATAACTGTTTTATGTTCTTTTTTAGCACTACTTACCATTTTATCTTCACCAGAATCAGAATCACTAGTTAAGTGTCCAACATCTGTTATGTTCATAACTCTTTTTACATCTAAACCTAGATATCTTAATGTTTTATCTAAAACGTCATGACCAATATAATTTCTCATATTACCTATATGAGCAAAATGATATACTGTTGGTCCACATGTATAAAAACCTACTTTTCCTTCTTCCCATGGCACAAATTCTTCAACTTTTCTAGTAAGTGTATTATATATTCTCATTTTTCCTCCGTATTATATTTTATTACTTAAGTCTATTTAATATTTCTTCTTTACCAATTAAATAAAGTGTATCTGCTAATTCCGGTCCATGCATTATACCACTTGCTGCTATTCTAATTGGCATAAATAACATTTTTCCTTTTACTCCAGCTTTTTCTTTTACATTATTTATTACTTCTTGTAATGCTTCAACACTCCAGTTACTTGTAGATTTAATTTCTTCTTTAAATACTTCAACAACTTTAGGTATTTCTTCATCACTTTCCATAAATTCTTTTGCTTCAGCATCAATAACAAATTCTTTATTAAAGAAACTACTTGTTAATTCATTTATTTCTTTACCATAATTTAAATGACTCTTATATATTAATAATAAATGATTAAGCCATTCTTCACTTTTATCACATTCATTACTAAAATATTTTTTAATCCAACTTAAATATTTTTCATCATCCATTTTATTTATATATTGATGATTAAACCATTTTAATTTTTTAACATCATACTGACTGGATGATTTACTAATTCTTTCTTCATTGAAATTACTAATTAGTTCTTCCATTGAAAATACTTCTTGATTAGTTTCTGGGCTCCATCCAAGTAATGATAAATAGTTTACAATTGCTTCAGGTAAATATCCTTCATTATAAAGGTCCATAAATGAAGCATCACCATTTCTTTTAGATAATTTATTTCCATCTTCTCCAAGAACCATTGCTACATGGATATATGTTGGTTTTTCCCATCCAAATGCTTCATATAATAAGTTATATTTAGCTGTTTGGTCTAAATATTCTTTACCACGAATTACATGAGTTATTTCCATTAAATGGTCATCAATTACATTGGCAAAATTATATGTTGGAAAACCATCACTTTTAAGTAGTATTTGGTCATCTAAAATACTATTATCTATTTTAACTTTTCCATATATTAAATCTTCAACAATTGTTACTCCTTCTTTTGGCATCTTTTGTCTTATTACATACGGAACATTATTTTTTAAATTTTCTTCTATTTTTTCTTTACTTAATCTAGAACATCTTCCATCATATAAAAATGGTTTCTTTCTTGCATCAGCTTTTTCTCTCATTTTAGTAAGTTCTTCTTCACTACAAAAACAATAGTAAGCTTTTCCCATTTCTACTAATTTTAAAGCATATTCTTTATAAATATCTTTTCTTTTACTTTGAATATATGGTCCAAAATTTCCTTCATTATTTGGTCCTTCATCAATTTTAAAACCACATAAGTCTAAGGTGTTATAGATAAAATCTATCGCACCTTCTACTTCACGTTCTTGGTCTGTATCTTCGATTCTTAGGATAAAATCTCCATTATACTTTTTAGCAAGTAAATATTCAAATATCGCTGTTCTTAAATTCCCAATATGCATAAATCCAGTTGGACTTGGTGCATAACGTGTTCTTACTTTCATAAATTTATACCTCTTTATCAAAGAAACTCTTTACTAAATCAATGATATCATCATAATCTTCTTGATTACATCTTTCAATAAATTCAATATTTCTTTTTTCATAGTCAATACTTCTGATGTGTTCACATAATACTGAACCTTTGATTTTCTTTAATTTAGCAAGTTCATAATGTGTTGGAAAAGGCTTAGTATTTTGGCTTATTGGGCACACTACTGCCATGTTTGTAAATTGATTAAACAATTTATTGCTTAATACTAATGCAGGTCTTTTTCCACTTTGTTCATGTCCTTTTATTGGACTAAAATCGATATATACGATATCTCTTTCTTTAGGTATGTACTTTACCATATCTCTTTCCCCTTTGCTTCGTCCCATGTAAATTCTTCATCATCTACATCTGAACCTACGTATTTTTTAATTCTTTGCTTTAATGATGCTTTTTCCCTTTCAGCTTTTGTTATTATAATCTTGTTTTCATCCCTTACAATATTGATTGGGTCACCAGATTTAATATGTAAAGCTTCTAAATAAACTTTAGGTATTCTAACGCCATTAGAATTACCCCATTTTTGTACTCTATATGCCATAATTTTCCCTCCATATATAATATATACAATAGTCTATATGATGTCAAGAGTAAAACTAAAAGTTTTCGAAAAAATGTAACTTTTTTTTAAAACAGCAAAAAACTGATAAGAAACTATTAATAAACTGTCCAACTTTTGGGGTTCAGTTCAATTTCTATCAGTTTTTATTCTACCATTTATAAGAATTTCAAAAATTGCTCCTTCGTCGCATTTTTGCTTTCAGCAATAACTGAAAGCAAATAAACCATTCATTCGATGTAATCCTAAAGATGATTATTTATCACACTATATATACTTTGTATATTATTTTATTCTCACAGGGTCACTCATACTTCCTGACCCTGATACATATTTTACCGAAGACTCAAGA
>ENA-OPXC01000175-OPXC01000175.1-human-gut-metagenome-genome-assembly--contig:-NODE-175-length-61030-cov-4.247872_pt1 | contig 61030 bp, 47 predicted proteins | sample MGYA00241512_ERZ502016 | MGnify/ENA primary metagenome ERZ502016 (study PRJEB25962, sample SAMEA2043043) | human gut metagenome | biome: human gut; feature: human-associated habitat; material: faeces...
GGTCAATTGAAAAAGTAAAATATATTTAGAAAAAGTAAATTCTAATTACTGGTTAAATGCTATTTAAAAGGATTTAATTAAGTAAAAAGGATTGCTTTTTCTTCAATTTTTGTGTAAAATGAAGATATAAACAAGAAAAAAGGGCGAGTTTAAGCGAGTGAATTTAAACTAATTTTTTTTCATGTAAGATTAATTTCTATTCACTTGATTTGTGCTCTCAACAGAGGCATATTAAATTAGCCATAGGTGCTTCTTGTTATAGTTAAATTTTAATTTTAATTATTGTAAAAGGTAAGGTTGTAGTGTGACCTTATCTTTTTCTATCTTTTGTATATGTAATTTATCTAATGTTTCTTTACCATAAAAGAACTCAAAAGCCTGGTAAGGACTTTTACCACCTAATGATTTTCTAGGTACTGAATTGATATGAGAAAACATTAAATCAAGCTTGTCCTGTGTAAGCTCTTTCATACTCTTTTTCTTTTGAAGAATATTACGAATAAATATGTGATTGTTTTCAACATGAGGCTTTTGACTTGCCATTTGAGCATCACAATAGAAAATATTACCCCTAATTTCACCAGTTTCTTGGTTTATCTCAAAAAGATTTGGTTTAGCAAATTCAGAACCTCTATCAGTTAGTAATAGTCCAAATAATTTCTTAAACATTTCATCAGATAAAATATCTTGAAAGTAATTTAGAGAATTGGACATTTCTTCTGCAGTCTTATGTTGCTTTAACAGACCTATCATAAGTCCAGTATTTTCAAAGATAAAAGTTTGAATATATGGACCTTCTTGATGATTGTATACAGTATCCGTTTCAGTTGTTGGAGAACAAGGATTATTCTTAACAAATTCTAAATAATCTTCATATTTTCTTCCAGTATAGTCTGCTGGTTCAGCTCTTTTCTTAAGTTTTTTCTTTTTTAGTTTTCTAGCAACTTTTCTTCGTAAATCAAGGTTAGTAACACCCCAATCTTTGAATAATCCCATTTCTATGTAAGTATATATTGTTTTTTCACATTGAGTAATTTCTTTATGATTTTGCAAAATTGTGTAAATTGACTGACCTTGCTTAATTAAAGGACATATTATATGGGCTAATTCGTAAAGTTCAGTAGTATTTAAATTAACACCTTCTCTAGAGTCCTTTAAAGTATATTCGTAATTTTTTTGAGCAACGTTTGCATAGTAGAAGTATTTAGAAAGTTTACATTTCTTAATATTAGGGCAACAATTACAAGCGCCGACAAATCTGTCTCTTCTACTACAAGATATTTCTTCAAAATGAATACATCTACTGGTACAAACCATACAATCTTTAAAAAATTTACAATTCCAAGGTGGAGTGTCTACTAAAGAATATTTACGTTTTCTATTCTTCTTAATTTCTTTTCCTATTGTAGATTGACTTTTATTAAGTTCTTTAGCAGTTTCAAATTTCCTCAATCCTTTGCAAATATTTTGTTCAATAATTTTTCTATCTTCTAAAGAAAGATGTTTACCATTAAAATCCATAAAATACCTTCTTTCCCAAGAAGCACCTATATTTACTATTATACAACTTTCTTTTAATCTTACAATAGGTATTAAAATACAATTAAAATCTATTTACTTTTATTAGAATAGAATTTATTTTTTTAATTTACTCATATATGCTTGTGATGTATTTTATGTTGACTTTATTGGTAAAAAATGTTATAATTTATGCAGCTTAAAACAGTTAACATAATTTTAAGTAAAATTTATATTAGGGGGATTTTTATGAGAAAAAAATTTTTATTTCATAAAACATTATCAATTATTTTAATAGTACTTTTTATTACATTTTTTACATTTAGTAGCGTACAAGCTTATTCTAGTTACAAGTACAATGATTACATGAACATAATTTTTCAAGATGAACAGTATTTTGACAGAAATACTTACAAAAATTTCTTAAATGTTTTTAATTCTTATACAAAAGGGTTAAATTTTAATTCAGATTATAATACTATCAAAAAACAAATGATAACTAAAGTTTTAGAACTTAGGAAAAATTATCCTAATTCTGCAACAGTTTCTAATATTTCCAATAAACTTTTAAATAAAATTATAAATGATAACTCAAATAATTCGCAAAATTTAATTCAAAATATATTAAATGAAATAATATCATTATTTAATTCATCTATAGGTAGGAGACAAATATAATGTAGAATTAAGTGCTAATATTTACTATGCTAACGATTTAAATTCTGATGGCACACCTAAATCAAATAAATGGGTGGTTTTAGTCCATGGTTTCATGATGAATGGTCAAGCTATAACAGATGCACTTGGCGAAATGTATCTAGAACAAGGATACAACATATTAGCTCCTGATTTAAGAGGAGCTGGTAATACAAGTGGTAGTAATGGAATGGGATATCTAGAAAGCTTAGATGTTTTTGATTGGTTAACATATCTTAACAATAGATACTCAAATAATTGTAGTCAAATATTAGTTCATGGTGTATCTTTAGGTGGTGCAACAACATTATTTTTATCTGGTCTAGAAGTTAACGGTCAAACAATAAAAGATAAGAATGTAATCGGGTTAGTTGATGACTGTGGATATACTTCAATGACAGGAATAATTAAAGACTTATTAAATACTGTTGGTGATTCTGAATTAATATCTATGATATTAGGTATTTTTGATAAAGATAGCTTAAGTGATATACTTACAGATGAGCAGATAAAAGAATTCTTAATAACCACAGTTGGTGTAGGTTTAACAGAAGAAAATTTTGATGAAAAACAAGATGCTATAAATAGTTTAAGAAAATGTGAAGTTCCATTACTTATAATTCATGGTACAAATGATACTACAGTACCATTTAAAAATAGTGACACAGTATATAATGAAGCAATGAAAATTTCATCTATTCCATATGTGCAAAGATTTATAGCTGATGGTGAACCTCATGCATTCATAGTGGTTGGTAACCAATATAATGTTTATGAAGGTCATGTTCATAACTTTATAAAAGAAGCAGAATCTATCGCAGCAGGTAATACTTCTGATAAAGAATCAACTTATGAACAGGAAGAAGAAGAGCAATCTTCATTATGGGATAATATAATTAAAACATTAGTACTATTTAAAGATATGTTATTTTAATAAAAGTTAAATAAAAAAGCGCCTAGAAGCGCTTTTTTTATTATATTAACTTACATATTCTTATTAACATTTTTCCTTAATACAAAATAACTTGCTAACATCAAAACAGCTGTCATTAATAATATAATTCCTATAACTTCTATCATATGTTCTGTTGTAAATGTAAAATAATTCTCTGGCTCTATTTCTATTAATGGATTAATTGTTTGGGCAATATGTGTAAGGTCATTCAAGTTTACACTTGTTCCTAATGCTTCGACAGTCCATCTACATAGTACAAAATTAGATACAAAATCTGTTATTCCATCTAATTTAAATAGCATTCCTGAATATAATAGCTGAGGAACTAATATAAGTGGTATTACTGACATAGCTATATTGGAATTTTTTACTACAGCAGAAATGAATAAACCGGTTGAAGCAGCTGCTAATATTGATAAAAATGAAACCAATTGTATATCCCAATATCCGTCAATCAGAATACTATGTTCTGAACTACCAACTATTTTTTGAAAGATTCCAACTAATAATGTTGCTTGTATAAATGCTATTATTCCCTGAACTATAAATTTCGATAGCAAATATGAAGATAATTTTAAATCTGCCATATGTTCTTTCTGCAAAATTACCTTTTCTTTACATATTTCTTGTACAGAATTTAAAAGTCCAAGCCATATAGAGGCACATCCAATAGAAAACATTATCGCCTTAGTGTCATCATAACTAGAATATATATCTTCACTTGCAACCATTGCCAATAAGATTGCAACTACTGGAGCTTGTGCAATTAATAAAAATAATTGCTGAAAATCATTTGTAATCAATTTTATATATCTAGAAATTAAAATCATTAATTGTCTAAAAAATGATTTCTTTTTCTTTTTTATTTTTGCTTTCTCTTCTATATCTTCTTCTACTTTTATGGTTTCTTCTATACTTTTAAATTTATTATACCAAAGTTCTACATCTTCATTTAGTAATGTATATATATCTACAAAATCGTCAACTCCAAAAAATTCTAGTGCATCTTTTGGTCTTCCAAAAAAGCATAACTTACCACCTTTACCAAAGAAAGCAACTTTATCGCATAAATGTAAATTCAGTGTATTATGTGTAACTAATATAACTGTTTTTCCCATTTCTGCCATTTTTCTTAAAGTTAACATTATGCTTCTCTCTGTGCCAGGATCTAATCCACTTGTTGGTTCATCCAAGAAAAATAGGTTGGGGTCAGCAATAAGTTCTACTGCAATACTAGCTCTCTTTCTTTGTCCCCCACTTAATTGCCTTATATATGAGTTTTCTAGCTCTGTAAGTTGAACAATTTCCAAAACTTCTTTTATTCTAATATTTCGTTCTTTTCTTGTTGTATTATCAGGCATTCTTAATTTCGCTGCATACTGTAATGTATCATGCAAAGTTAAATTAGAATATACTATATCCTCTTGTGGTACATATCCAATATTATATTTTAGTTCATCATAATTATCATATAAATTTTCGCCATTTATTAGTACTTTTCCACTTGTTGGTCTGTCTACACCACTTATACATTTCATAAAAGTTGATTTACCTGCTCCTGATCCACCTACAAAAGCAACAAATTCGGATGGCTTAATTGTCATACTTGTGTGTGAAGCAATCTCTTGCGTTTTAAATTTTACACGAACTTTTTTTACGATATCTAGGGCATCCACTTGCACTCCTGACTCTGAAAGCTGATAGATTAACTTATCTCCAAATACTACAATTTTAGAATTTCCAATTAAAATTACATCTAAATTTTCTATTTTTTTATTTTTCGAAGGTAATATTTTTTTCCTATTTATATAAATACCATTTAAGCTACCTTCATCAGCTATTGTTATATTATTTCTAAAATAATATATACTTGCATGCCTTTTGGCAATTCCTTTTGATGGCAATACAATATCATTATTTTTTTCACTACCTAGTGTATTTCTACCAAGTTTTAATGAATATTCTTTCCATTCATTTAAGTTTCTTCCTATAGACATTACTATTAATATTCCTTTAGTAGGTTCATTAGCTTGACTATTAAATTTAATAAAACTACCTTCAGCTAAATAAATTTCATCAAATATTCGATTATCTGTTCCCTTCATAAATATACCTTTTGTAGTATTAACTGCAAGAACTCCATATTCGGTTATTTCAAAATATCCCTGTCTAGTAGCAATAGTATCCGAAAAAATAGCAATATCATTATTCTTTCCATTGCCAAATGTAATTAATTTCTTATTTAATTTACTAATATTAATTGTTTTTATTCCACTATCATCGAAAATGGTTAAAAAATAGTTTTCTCCTCTTTTGATTTTATGTTTAAAGCCTTTTATATCTTTTGTTTCTTCACTTTTAAGTTTCATCTTTTGCTCCCCTAAATTTTCCTCTAAATATGATAACATTCATTTTTATTTCTTTCAATATTTTATCCTACTTTATCTTCCTTAATGTGACTATATTTAAGTTTTGTAGCCATACCACCTCTTATGTGCCTCTCTGCTTTATTTTTGTCTAGAATTTTTCTTACCTCTTTTGCTAAAACCGGGTTTATCTTTAGTAATCTTTCACTTAAATCTTTGTGCACTGTACTTTTACTTATTCCAAATTTAGAAGCTGCACCTCTTACTGTATCTTTTGAATTTATAATATAATGTGCAAGTTCTATTGCACGTTTTTCTATTGATAGATTTTTCATAAAGAAAACCCCCATGTGAATACTTTTGTTAAAATGTATTCATTTAGGGGTTGTATTAGAACTTAATTCTTAATTACCAAAAATATCTACTCTTTTCTTCTATCTATTACATAACTACTACCAAGAATTGTTTTTGCCGAATGCTTTACTTGTGCACCAACTTCACCAATTTCTAATATATTATCAAATCTATCTGGTTCTACATCAACCACACCTATAGAAATTGCTGTAAGTGGAAAATCTTCTAATATTCCTCTTCTATTTGCAACTTCTATATAACCTCTTTTTCTATCTTCTTCTGTAAAATAATTTAAAATTTCAGAATCAAATTCATTTATAATATTTTGGCATATTTCGTCATAATTTGTTTTAGAGATTATTGCTACAAAATCATCTCCTCCTATATGACCTACAAAACAATCATTATTTTTTAGTGCATGCACATTTTTTACAATTGTTCTGGCTGTAAATTTAATAATCTCATCACCTTTAATAAAACCATATACATCATTATATGCTTTAAAATTATCTAGGTCTAAATATAACACACCAAAATCTTCTTTATTAAATAATCTTTTTTTAAGCTCTGCATGTATTTGTACATTACCTGGCAAACCTGTTAATGGACTAACACGTCTGTTAGTATACATTAATCTCATTAAATTCTTAATGGTATAATATAAATAATCTTGATCTACTGGTTTTCTTATATAATATTCTACGGCTTTTCTTAAAACATTTAACCTATGCTCTTTATCCGAATTAGAAGAAATAACGATAATTGGAGTTATACTATTATCCTCATTTTTTCTTATAGTTGTACACAATTCTTCTATGTCTCTATCTACATTATCTTCATTTATTATAATTAACGAAGGAATATTTATTAATGCTTTATTTATTTCTTCTGTAGAAACATTTACAAACCTATATTCTTCGTTATCTGCAAATAGTTGTTTTAAATCTTGTAATGAATATTTGTCGTCATCTATTATATATATATCTTGTACCATAATTTACTCCTTCGTTTTATTTTTTAATTCTGTAACTTTTAATTTTAAATATTCTTTTATATGTTCAGACTGTACTGATGGAAATGCCTTTTTTAAATTGTGAACCTGTTTGTCTACTTTTAGTCTGATTACCCTTTGTCTTAATTTTAAATCATCTATAATTTTTTGTAAAGCAACTTTTTGTTTTTCTGAAGAAGTCTTTTTCAATTCTTCTAATTTTTCTTTTAAATTTTCACCTAATTGTATTAATTTCTTTATTCTCTTACTCAAGTTTGAAGCTTTTATAGAACTTAGAATCATATCTACTACTATATATGCAACTAGAATTATGTCGATATATAGAATTATATCACTAGGTATTTTGGTTAATTGCGTTTCTACCAAAGGATTCCATATCTCTATAAAAAACACACTCAAAAATCCCCAATATATAGAATTTAGTAAACATACTCTTCCATTAATATTAAATTTATTGTTTGAATAATCCCAATATTTTGTTTTAAATAATTTTTCTAATAAAAATCCTACAAAGTATTCCCAAACAGATAATACAAAAAAACCTGCTAAAAATATTAAAACAGGCTTTCCTTGTAAATGTATTAGTAATACATATAAAACAACTGCTCCAAAGCCATAAATTGGGCAAAAAGGTCCATATAAAAATCCTGTATTTACAAGTCTCCTTTGACCGATAGAAAGATATATCGATTCCATAGCCCAACCTAATAGTGAATACATAAAAAAGTAGAATATAATTTTTATTATTTCATCTTCCATATTTTCTCCTCGTATTTTTTAAAAGACAGGATTTCCCTGTCTTTTAAATTCTCATTTATAGTTTAATAATCGTAAATGAAGTTTTGTGATTCTGTCTGTCCATATATATTTTCTGCTTCAACAGTTATTGAATAATGTCCTTCTTTTACTTGGAATGTGTACTGTAATTCTTTTTGTCCTTCTGTTGATGCTGGTAACTCATATTTTTGTCCGTTTATCGTAAATGACAAGTTCTTTAATCCACTTTCATCTGATGCAGAGAATATTATTTTTGACCTATCTGCTGAGTCTATTGCTGCACCAACAGTTGGTTTTGTTGACTCATCTACTCCATCCACTTCTTGTGTTTTAGTTGTAGTTTTGTTACTTGTATTAACAGCAATTACAGTTAATGTATGTTTACCAGTCATTGCCTCTATTTCTGCTTCTAATTGAGCTTCTGAACCTTCTTGTGGATATATTGTTTGAACATCACTATCATCCCATTGATATGTTACATATGATAATGCAACTGTGTCTTTTGCAACTATTTTTATCTTTGTTCCATCATCACTTAAGCTTAAGGCTAATTGTGGTAATGTTGCATCTGCAGTAAATTCTTTTGTATATGGTGTTGAACTATTCTTCATATCTACTATAGTAACTGTTAAGTTATTATTACCAACTGGTAAGTCTATTTCTTCATTTATTGTTGTTTCGCCATTCTTAGCAATTGTTTGTTCTTCATCATCATTCCATTTATATTTTATACTTTGAACACCTTCTGGAACTGTTCCAGAAATTATTACTTTTCCTGTATTTGTATCACTATCTATAGATATATTTTGTTCTGCAACTTGTTCTTGGCTTGTATCTGTTTTAAAGCTATTTACAATAGCATATACACCTTGCCCTGTTATCGCAATTCCAAATAATATTGTAATAACACAAAAAACAGTAATTACATTTTTTATATCTGCTGTAGTGTTTTTTTTCTTCTTTTTATTGTTTTTTTGATCATTTTCTACTGCTAATATTTGGTTCAATTACTTCACCTCTTTACCTAAAAAATTATATCATATGCAATTTTTATTGTAAACATTATTTTTAAAATTATTCTTATGTATTAAAAGTACATAAAAAATTGACTTCATTAACATTTAGTAGTACAATGAAGCCACAATATTACAAATGAAAGGAATGATTTTTATGAGTCCTAATAATGGTAAGAATATTATTGATCTTAATGCTGTTAGAGCACATAAAAAAGATGATAGAGAAATACAATTTACACCTCAAACTAGTAGTAGAAGTTCTAATCAACCAGTAAATAGAGCTACAACTAGACGTCCTACGCCAAGAAGACGTACTAATGCATCAAATCAAAAAAGAGATGTACGTAATTCATATAGCCATACAAACAGAAGATATCAATCATCATTAAAGAAAAATTATATAAAACTTAGCAAATTAGTAGCTGCTGGAGCTCTAGCTGCTTCACTTGCTCTAGGTGGTTTTGCCGGATACCAAATTAGTAACCACAATACGGGAAGTGTTGAATATTCTTTAGACGAATATAATCCAACTGATTTGTTTAATAATACAAACGATTTAATTAAGGAAGTGGCAGAAGATAAACTTTTTGAAGACGAACCAGATGTAGAAGAAACTTTAAGTGATTATTATTTAGAATCATATAATGAAGAATCTATTACACATTTTACAGGTGATGTAACTTTAAAATTAAACTATATTAATAGAAATCCTAGAGATCCATATAAACGAAGTTATATAGAAAAATCTGTAACTTTACCAAGAGATTTTGGTAAAAATGTATATCTTCCTTATAAAGATTTACGTGAAACCTCGCAAGCTGCAACAGATAATGACAAAGCTAAAACATCATATTGGCTAAAAATTAATACTGATATTAATAATTTAACTAATGGACTTGAGACATATATAAACGAATCTAAAGACAAAGAATATACTAAAGCAGCTCAGGATATTTTAGACAATTCAAAAATAATAGATGATGATGAAGGTAGATAAAGTAAAAAAGTAATTAGAAATTAATCTAATTACTTTTTTTATTAGTATTGTCTTCCCCATACAACCATCTTGCTTGCTGGTTTACCACAGCATACGCAAGTATCAGAAATATGCTCTTGGTTAAATGGTATACATCTTGATTTAGCTCCTGTTAGCTCATGAATTTTTTCTTCACATTCACTACTACCACACCACATTGTTTTAACATATCCTTGATTTTCATTAATATTTTTTTCGAATTCTCCTAATGTTTTAGCAACTGTTGTTTTCTTTTTTGTATTTTCTTCTGCCATTTTAAACATATTTTTTTGTATTTCTTCTAATAATTCTGCTATTCTTTTATTTATATTTTCTAAACTTACTGTTTCTTTTTCCAATGTATCGCGTCTTACTAAAACACATTGGTTATTCTCGATATCACGTGGACCTATCTCTAATCTTACTGGGACACCTTTCATTTCCCAATAATTAAATTTATATCCAGGTGTGTAATTATCCCTTGCATCTAATTCAGTTCTAAATTCTTTACTTAGATTATTTGTTAGTTCTGTTGCTTTTTCTACAACACCTTCTTTTTGTTGTGCAACTGGTACAACAATAACTTGTATTGGCGCAACTTTTGGTGGTAGCTTTAATCCTCTATTATCACCATGTGCCATTATTATTGCACCTATTAATCTTGTACTTATTCCCCATGATGTTTGATAAGCATATTCTTCTTTTCCTTCTCTGTTTTGGAATTTTACTTCGAATGGCTTAGCAAAATTTTGACCAAAATAATGTGATGTACCACCTTGTAATGCTCTACCATCATGCATCAATGTTTCAACTGTATATGTAGCTTCTGCACCAGCAAATTTTTCTGTTTCGGTTTTTTGTCCTCTTAAAACTGGTAGTGCTAATAAATTCTCTAATACATCTGTATAAACATCTAGCATTTTTAATGTAAATTCTTTTGCCTCTTCTGCTGTTTCGTGAATTGTATGACCTTCTTGCCATAGAAATTCTCTTGAACGCAAGAATGGTCTTGTTTCCTTTTCCCATCTTAATACACTACACCATTGGTTATATAAGAATGGTAAATCTCTCCATGAACTTAACCATTTAGAATACATATCACAGAATATTGTTTCTGATGTAGGTCTTACACAAAGCCTTTCTTCTAATTTGCTTCCTCCACCTTGTGTTACCCATGCTACTTCTGGTGCAAATCCTTCTACATGGTCTTTTTCTTTATTTAACAAAGTTTCTGGAATTAAAACTGGCATAGAAACATTTTTAACTCCATATTCTTTAAATCTTTTATCTGCATAAGCTTGAATATTTTCCCATATTGCATAACCATAAGGACGAATTGCTATAAATCCTTTTACATTTGTATAATCTGCAAGTTCTGCCTTTAGTACGATATCTGTGTACCACTTAGCAAAATCTTCTTCTATATTTGTTATATCCTTTACGAAATTTTTATTATCTCCCATAATTTAACCTCCAAATTTAATTTTCTTCTTGTTTTAATTCTCCTTCTGCACCCTCAGCGGGCATAGGAGCCTCCGTTGGTTCCTCGAACTCGTCTAATACGATTTGTTCGTTTTCGTCCAATTTATATTTTGGAAGTTCTGGTAATTCTGCTAAACTACTGTAACCAAATTTCTTTAAAAATTCATTTGTCGTTTTGTATGTAACAGGTTTTCCTGGCGCATTAAGTTTACCAGCATTTTCTATTAATTCATATTCTAATAATTTATATATTGCACCATCAGAATTAACTCCCCTGATTTCTTCTATTTGCGCTCTTGTTATTTTAGGGTTATATGCAATTATCGCTAATGTTTCTAATGCTGCATTAGATAAATTAGGTTTATTTCTTTTGTCTATTATTGGATATATATATTGGTAATAGTCTGTTTTTGTTGCCAGCTGGTATGAATCATCCATTCTTATTATTTTTAATCCAGATTTTTTCTCATTAAAATCAGAAGCCAAACTATTTAAAATAGTAATCGCTTCTTCTTCACCTATTTCTAAGCTAGACATGATTTCATTTACTTTAACTTCTCTACCTGCTGCAAATAATATTGCTTCTATCGCAGCTTTTTTCTCTTCTATATCCATAATATCTCCTCGATGTTTAATCTATTTGTTTCACCCATTTTATATTCTACTAACGAAATCAAAGATTTCGAGTGTGGCTTAACTTCGCTTCTCTTCGCATATAGCCCACACTAACGAAATTAAAAATTTCGAGTGTGGCTTAATTATAGCATATTTTTCCTACACCCTCAAGGGTTAAATATTCTAAAAGCATATTTTTTTTAATATTTGTTATACTAAAATTGATGATGTATATGAAAAAAATTATTTTTGTATTAAGTGTTTTACTTCTTTTTTATTCTATTTTTAATATATTAAATTGGTTTAACGATTCGAACAGTATTGCTAAGGAAAGCGAAAAAATAATAAATACTATAGTAACTAATAACAATATTGAAATAGCAGAAGTTCCTGAGACTGTGCAAACAACTAACTCTTCTGTGGATTATAGCCTATTAGAGCAACTTAATAGTGATGTTGTGCGGGTGGATAAAAGTAGATGGCACAGATATAGATTATCCTTTTGTGCAAACAACAGACAATTCGTATTACCTTAATCATTCTTTTACTAAAGAGGAAAATAAATCTGGTTGGATTTTTTTGGATTATAGAAATAATATTAATAATTTAGATAAAAACACAATAATCTATGGGCATTCTAGATATGATTCATCTATGTTTGGTTCTTTAAGAAATACTTTAAAGAAAAGCTGGTTTAATAATATAGAAAATCGCGAAATTCATCTTTTTACAAAAGCTGGAGATAGCATTTGGCAAATTTTTAGCGTATATCACTTGCCAAATACAACCGATTATTTAGCAACTTCATTTAAAGATAGGAATGAATTTAACTCTTTTATAAAATTAATTAAAAATAGAAGTGTTTTTGATTTTGGTATTGATATAAACGAAGATGATAAAATAATCACTTTATCTACATGTTATAGATTAAATGATAGAATGGTTATGCATGGTAAGTTAATAAAATAGACCCTCTTCAGGATTTTGGGCGTTTCGGGATTTGGAGACGTTCCTTCGGGATTTGGGCATTTCGGGATTTGGAGACGTTCCTTAAATCCCGATTAATTAAAATTACCATATTAAATTAAAAATTTTTATTTCTTGTAACGAATTTCAACTTTATTTTGTCTAACATTATAGAGGAGGTAAGAATGGAAGAAATATATAAGAAATATTCTAAGCAGTTATATAGATATTTATATAGCTTAAGTGGAAATCATGAACTTTCCGAGGAATTAATGCAAGAAACTTTCTATAGTGCTATAAAAAATATAAATAGTTTCAGAGGCGAATGTAGTATGTATTCTTGGCTATGTAAAATCGCAAAAAACAAGTTAAAAAATCACCTTATAAAAAATAAGAAGATAAAAACTATACAATTCGATGACATCATATCCAATCAACTTATAGATGCAAATTTAGAAGATGATATATTATCTTCTAACGATATACATAATGAAATACAAAAACTTGATAATATTACACGTGAAGTAGTACTTCTAAGAATTAATGGAGATTTACCTTTTAAAAAAATTGGAGAGATATTAAATAAAAGCGAAGTTTGGGCCCGAACAACCTTTTATAGAGCAAAATTAAAGTTAAAGGAGAGATTAAAAAATGAAAAAAGAATGTGAAATAGTAAGAGATTTACTTCCTAATTACGTCGAGAATCTAGTTGGAACTCAGACAAAAGATTTTATAAAAGACCATTTAAAAACATGTTCTGAATGTACTAAAATTCTTAAAAATATGGAAGGAAAAGATGATATTAATTATGATAATGATATTAAAGAAGAAGAAGTTGAAATAAGACAAATTAAAAAATTTAGAAAAAAGCAACTTATCTTAACATTATCTTCAATAGGATTTATAATTATAATTTTAAGTATAGTATTTCTATATATATTTATATATATACCAAAAAAATCTATAATAACTGCAACATATAGTAAAATTCAGGAAATTGCTAATTTGAACAATTATAAATTTACTACATCTCAATATTACATAACAGCTGATACACAGAAAAAATATGAATTTACAGATACTTTCTATTATAAAAATGGTAAATATAAAACCGAAAGTACTTCTGAAAATTCTGATATTGTAAAAACAACTTATGGAGAAACAACTTCTGATAGCTCTACATTTATTTACCATGATAATAATACTAACTCTATAACTACAACTTCAAATTTATATTCAGCTAAAGGTAAAGTTTTTGAAGTCTTTTCTGACATTTACTACATTTCAAATGATTTTTCTCGTATTCTTGGATTAAATATAAGAAACGACACTTATAATAATGCAGAATGTTACGTTTTAAAGTTTAATAACTCAAGCACAGATTACAGAGAATTATGGATAAATAAAGAAACAAAACTACCAGTTCGAGAACTACAACAGAACTCTAATGGTTACTATTTTGAACGTACATTTAAACTTGAGCCCAATAGTGTTACTGATACAGATATACTTCTTAATAAATAATATTTACTATAACTAAGGTGGAAATAAAACTTTATTCCCACCTTTTATTATTTTTTATTTTTTCTTAGTCAAAGTTGCAATTCCAATTATAGCTATTATTCCTGCTACTGCATATACTAAAATTGAATCTCCTGTATGTGGATTTTCTACCCTGTTACTTTCAACAGTATTATTAGCTTCTGTATTTTCTTCTGTTTCTGGATGATTTTCTTCGTAATCTTCAACATCTATTTGTTTTGTTGTCTCATTACTTGTGTATAAAATATTATTATTTACATCTGTTACTACAACTTTATTTCCTTTTGCTAAAATTTTATTTTCTGTATTATCAGTATTTTCTATAACAAATTTAGTAGTATTATCGTTTGGATCATTTGCTAAATAAATAACATTATCTGTTGCATCAGAAGTTAATTTACCATTCATAATTAATGTTGGCTCATTATTAGATGTTATAGATTTAGATTTTGAAATCTCTATACCTGTCTTATTTCCTATTAATGATAAATTAATAACTTCTACAGTTCCGCCATTTACTAGAACTCCACCATATGCATTGTTAGAAAGAGTAACCTGATTTAAAATTACTTTTCCACCATCATATGCTTGTACTCCATATTTAGGACTATTCTTTAATGTAATATTTTTTAATTTAATAACACTTCCAGTTGAAACTGCTGATAAAATTGTTTTATTTCCAGACGTTCCTGTATAACCAGCAATAATACTATGTCCATTACCATTTATAGTTATTGATTTACCAGAAACTTCAATTGGAGCTGTTATTGTAATATCCTGAGATAAATTAATAACATCACCATCTGTAGCGCTTGCTATTGCACTTGTTAGTGTACCTTCATCATTTGCTGTTCTTTCTGTAGCATTACTTATATTTGGTATAGTTATTAACGAAACAGCTAATAATATTATTAATAAAACTTTTATATAAAATTTACTTTTCATTTTTTCCTCCTCATAAATAATTGCATATTTTCAAAATTTTAATATGTTTACTATTATTATGTCGTTTTTTATATGCTTTTTATTCATGAAAAAAATAGAAAAAAACTCAAAAAGAATTAACTTTTGAGTTTTTCGTATATATTTTCTAAATTATTATATCTATAACTTATTATCTCTTTATAAAATTTTTTCCTAATAATGTATTTTGCGCTTCAAATTCTGCCATTTTAAATATATTACTTCCAATATATTCTGAAAATGCATTATTTATATATGATATATTTTTATTTTTTTCCATTATTGGATCTGGAAACTTTACCAAATACTTTATATTATTATAAATTAATGTTTTCTTTTTTTCTGATCCTTGATAATTATTAAATTCCTCTATTGCATTAGTAAAGTCAATCATTATGCTTTTCTCCATAATTCATAATATAAAAAGCATAATTAATCTTTGGATTAATTATGCTTTTATATCCTTTTGAAAATGGTGAGCCAGGAGGGATTCGAACCCCCGACCCTTGGCTTAGAAGGCCAATGCTCTATCCAACTGAGCTACTGACCCATTTCTTCGGACAAGATATATAATACCATTTTTGTCAGTAACTGTCAATACTTTAAGCTTAAAAACTAAAATTAATTTTTATAATTCATAATTTCTAGCTATTTTAAAGTATTTATAAACATATATTATTTAAAATGTGCAAATATAGCAACATTGTATACAATGTTGCTTATTCTTTCTCTTCATCATCTTGACTATCATCTTCATCATTATCTTCTTCTTTTTTCTTTGCCTTAGGTATAACAATTTCTTTCTTTTTCTCTGTATTTGGTTTTTCGATATCTAAATGGTCATATACTGGTGATATTTCTAAATCATCCCCATTTCCATTTACAACTTCTATTTTTCTATCATCAGACATATTATCACCTCGTTTTTTTTTACATAGTAACATATATTAATTTTTTTTTCAAATATTTTTACATCAAATTTAGAATTTTAACTTTTTATCGTTTTTTAATCTTTTTTGTAACTTTTTGTTGTTTTTATGTCTATTTTGTGATTATCCACATAGTTATCCACATTATCCACCCTTTTATATTAACAGTTTCGTGTTATCTACCTATTTTTTATCCACATAACTTTTGTGTATTCCACAATTTCCACATATTTTTATCAACAAGAATTTTTCCTTATTTTCTAACTAATAAAGAGCTATTGTTACAAATACGATGTGTATATCTTTCGCAAGCTTTATGTATACTTATAAAATAAATCTCCAAACTAGTTTAAGGCTATACCTGAAAAAGACCTCCACGAGGAGGCTTCCAGTTCTGTGTTGTAAAAACAATCAAAAAGGGATTCGAAGAACGTCCCCCAAATCCCTAATTTGCTATTTCTGAAAAATATTCATTAATTCTATTTATTAATTCTTGCTTTACTTCTTCTAACGTCATACCTTCAACTTGTGCTCCAGCTAGTGTTATATGTCCGCCACCACCAAGTTTTTCTAGTATAAGCTGTACATTTACATCACCTATAGATCTACCACTTATACATACTTTATCTCCTACATTTCCAAGTACAAATGATGCTGTAATATCAGAAATAGTTAATAATTCGTCTGCAGCTTTTGCACAAATTAGATTTGCATCTTTATCTTCTTTATCATACATAGCAATCGCAATAGAATTATCATACATTTCTGCATTTTTTACAATATTTGCAATTTCATTATAACTATTTAAATCACTTTGGAACAATTTTTTAACTTTAATTATATCAACACCACATTTACGTAAATACGCTGCTGCTTCAAATGTTCTTACACCCGTTTTAAAAGTAAAGTTCTTAGTGTCTACCATAATTCCACCATACAACCCCTCTACTTCTATAGGTTTAAGTTTTATTTTTACATCTGTGTATTGCAAAATTTCTGTTACCAATTCAGCTGCAGAAGATGCATATACCTCTTGAAATGTAAGCGTTGCATTTTCTATATAGTCTGTACTTCTTCTATGATGATCTATAATAACAATTTGACCAACTTTATCTAATAATTCTGGTACTTCTACATAATTTTGTTTGTGTGTATCTGTAACTATTAATAAAGTTTTATTTGTAGCCTTGTTTAAAGCTTCATTTTTACCTATAATAACATCTTTATATTCATCATCTTTTTCTAATTCTTCTATAAATTTACTTAAAGTCATACCATATGTGTTATTTACTATATTTGTTTCTTTTTCTAATGTTTTGGCTAACCTATAAATTCCAAGGCTTGACCCCATAGAATCTATATCTCCATTGGAATGACCCATAATTAAAATATTGTCTGATTCTTTTATTAAATTTTCTAAAGCATGAGCAACTGTTCTTGCTTTTACTTTTGTTCTCTTTTCTACTTCTTCGGTTCTACCACCAAAGAATATATATTTTCCGTTTTCTTTTACAACAGCTTGGTCTCCACCTCTTCCAAGAACAATATCCATACTTTCTAATGCTGTTTTATATTTATCGTAATTTGTATCCCCATCTATTGATATTGCAATACTTAAAGTTAATTGGATTCCAGCTTCAACATTTATTTCTTTAATTTGATCTAATATATCAAATTTATTTTCTTTAATTTCTTTTAAATACTTATATTCAAAAACATATACAAATGTATTTCTGTCATTCTTAACAACTATACCACCAGAAGATGCTGCCCAATCATAAATTACCTTTTCTATTTCAGCAATAACTTGTGGTCTATTTTCCACGTCTATTCTTTGAATAATCTCCTCATAATTATCTACCATTAAAATTCCAACACAAGTTCTAGAATCTTCGTACTTTTTCTTTTCTTTCACAATTTGCGTTATATCTAAGAAGTACAATATTGTTATGTATTCGGACTTATCATTTTGTTTTGAACGAATATATTCACCTAAAACACTATATATCTTATTACCTATCTGAACTTTTTTAGTAATAGTTTTTTGTTTTTTATCTTGCTGTGCCTCTATATCCTCTTTAATCTCTTCTAATATATCTATTAGATAATTGTTTATATCTATATTTGCAAATTCATAAACAAATTTAGAACTTTTCCATATAATATTTCCTGTTGTTTCTATGATTATTAATGGAAAAGGCGAATTTATTAATGACTTTTTAGCAGTTCCATCCATTGTCATAGTCAAGTTTTGAATCTGTCTTGATAATTCTGCATTACGCTTGCTATTCGTCCAATAAGAATAAATAATTATTAATATGAATAAAATTATTCCCGGAACTATAAACACAGGCTTATTTATACATATAATAATTAATAGAAATGCTATAATTGCTAAATATATTTTTGTTCTTGATGTTATCTTCTCAAGAAATCTATTATTATTCAGCATAAAAAATCTCCTTTTATTTCTAATAAATCTTCTCTTCCATTTTACGCTAATTTTGGATTATTGTCAACTTATCAGCTGTTTAAAGAGTACTTAAAATGGCTTTTACGTCCATTTAAGTACTCTTTTTTATTATTTCTTTCTATTATATTCAAATTATCTTTTGATTAAGACATTTTCCTCGTAATTTAGTATATAGGCTAAGTTAACAGAAGATATGAACTTTTAACCCCGTCCCTAAAGTTCAAAGGTTTACATAGTTAAAGTTCCATTTGGAGTATTTACTATTGTTAGAATGTCTTCTTCTTTACCTGTCTCTGCATTGATATATACTAAGAAATCTGTATCATCTACTGTTCCTTTAAATTCCCAACAAAGAATTTCTGTCTTATATTCTGTTGGAATTATTGCTAATCCTTCTGATTTTATCTCTAAATTTTTATTCAATGTTTTCTTAGCATCTTCTTTTGAAACTTTTACTTCTGGTATATTTCTTTCTGTATGTGAATTTAAATATCCTTGTGTCTCTATTCCTAAAATATCTCCGTTATCTAATGCTACTTTTAATTTTATTAGGTCAGGATACATTGTTACATCATTTTGTACATATGCATAATTTATTGTCATAACTCCCTCTTCTTTTAAATAATACGTTCTCTTCATATTGGTATATCCTTTTGAGTTTAAGAAATCTAAACCGATTTTATTTGCTGTTTCATCATCTATATTTTCTACTTCTACATCTCTGTTAAAATTACTAAATAAGATATGTCCACCCTTTTTAGTTATAGATATAGTAAGTTCATTAGAATCGTCCTGATTATTTAATCTCACATTAAAATCATAAGTTGGAATATCTGCATTTTCTGCCAATCCATTAGAATTAATTTCTTTAATTTGATCTCTGCCAACAAAGTCCATAGCAATATTCTTAGCTTTTTCTTCATCTATATCTTCACCGGTAAGACCTACTTTCTCTGCTTTTGTAATATGTTCAGAAAAAGCACCATCATAAATCAACCCTGCATATTCGTGAAATTCTTGTTCTATATTTCCAAAACTATCTTTAGAAATGTTGCTAACTTGTTGTGCAAATACACTGCTTCCCTTTTTAGTAAGTTCTCCCCACTTCACTCTTCCATTATTTATATCATTTGATAATTGATTTAATACATTTTCTAAATTAACGCTGTACTCATGTAATTCTTTTAAATTATCTAAATCTTCTTGACTTAGAGATTCATTATTTATGTTTTTTCTTGATAGTGAGTAACTGTAATCACTTACCTGATTTAAAAATTTTGATGTATTTTCTAGTTCGTTACTACTTATTGGTAATTGGGATAAATAAGTTTGAGCTAAATTTGCTTCTTTCCAAACTCTAGTTAAAGTTTCTGCTCCGTGTTCTGGTGTTGTAGAAATCAAAGATTTACCCAAATAGTTTTCTACATTTTGTACATAATCTACTAATTCATAAAAAGCTTGATTATATGAATTCTCTGATGCTTGTCTATATTCTGTTTGTTTCTTATAAATTACCATTGCAAGAATCGCTATTATTGCAATTAAAGTAACGATAATTGTTAACATATGTCTATCTTTTAATCTGTTTTTCCAGTCTATAACTTTTTCTTTTAAACCCATTTTATATCCTCCTATTTACAAAATCTATGTTTTCCAATTTGTTTTATAAGTGGTCTTGACCATATCCATTTATTTGTTGCTGTATCTGGATTAAAATAATATATTGCTCCACCTGTTGGGTCCCAACCATTTAATGCATCTCGTGCAGCTTTATATACAGTAGAATTTTCTGCAATAGGAACATTTATCTGTCCATCTGCTACTGCTGTAAAAGCTCCTGGCTCGTAAATAACTCCTGCTATAGTATTTGGAAAACTTGAACTTCTAACTCTATTTAAAATAACAGCTCCAACTGCAACTTGTCCTTCGTATGGTTCTCCTCTTGCTTCGCCATTAATTGCTCTTGCCATTAATTGTAAATCCGATGTTGAACTGCTAGAAGCTGCATAAACATTACTAGAATTATCTTTCGCTATAATATTTATTAAAACTATGAGTAATAAAACTGTTACCATTAGAAATAATATTTTATAATACCTTTTCAATTTACTTCCTCCAATCTCTCATCTTCTCCAAATTTTTCTTTAAAATATTTTGTGTAAAAATTCCAAATTTATTCAAGTTTTTCTATTATTTTTTAATAGTTTGTGATAGAATTTTTTTGGAATTAAATTTTATAGGAGAAAAAAATGAAAAAGGTTTTAATTTTTTATGCATCGTATGGTGGTGGGCATTTATCTGCCGCAAATGCAATTAATGAATATATTAAAAATAATTATCCGAATATAGAAACAGAAATAATTGACTGTATGAAATATGTTAATAAACATTTAGAAAAGTTAACTACTGTTGCGTATAAGGAAATGGCAAAAAAAGCTCCTTGGGCATGGGGAACAATTTACTACACTTCACAACATGGGCTTGTTGCAGAATTATCTAGTACTTCTAATAAAATATTAGCTAGAAAGTTAAATACATTATTGCAAGAATATATGCCAGATTTAATAATTTCTACTCATCCTTTTGCAAGCCAAATGTGTAGTTATTTAAAAAAACATAATAAAATAAATTGTAAGATAGCATCAATCATGACCGATTTTGCTCCACATGACCAATGGTTAGTAGGTAAAAAATGTATTGATTATTTCTTTGTTGCACATAATAAAATGAAAGAAGATTTAATAAAGAAAAAAGTACCAGCAGAAAAAATATTTGCAACAGGAATACCTTTATCTAATAAATTTTTATTAAATTTTGATAGAACAGAAATTTTAAAGCAATTTGGATTAAAAGAAAATAAGAAAACCATCCTATTCTTTGGTGGTGGTGAATTTGGGCTTGGAAAAACCAAGACATTAAAAGTTTTAAGTTCACTACTAAATGATTTTGATAATATTCAAATTGTAGCAATCTCTGGAAAAAATGTAAAAATGAAAAACAAATTCCAAGAACTTGCTGACAATTCTAGTATGTCAGAAGACATAAAAATAATGGAATATACCAATAATGTTCCAGAGCTTATGAGCGTTTCAGATTTAGTAGTAACTAAACCTGGTGGCCTTACTACATCAGAAAGCTTAGCTTCTGGACTCCCTATTATTGTTATTAACCCAATTCCTGGTCAAGAATTTCAAAACGCAGAATTTCTTGAAGAAAAAGGAGTTGGAATATGGATAAAATCTAGTACGAATATTAATGAAACTCTACACTCGTTACTTAATAATCCAGAAAAATTTAAACAGATGAAAGTTAATGCAAAATTACTTGCAAAGAAATATTCAACTAGAGATATTTGTAAAATACTTTTAGAAAAATAATTTACTATTCCAACTACAAACTTATTTTGTTTGCAGCTACATAGTTATTTAGGAGGAGGAAATTAACATGGCACAAAAGATTGAAGAATTCGATATAAAAAAAGAATATGGAAATATAGCGCTAACTAATAAAAATGACTTTATAAATAAATATAAGGTAAACATGGCTGGATTAACAGCTTCACAAGTAGCTGAAAATCAAAAAAAATATGGCACAAATCAAATAAGTGGTGCTAAACCTAAGCGTTGGTATCATTACTTTTTTGAAAGCTTATTTAGTCCATTTAACGCAATACTTTTAGGTATAGCATTAGTTTTAATTTATACAGATATTATTTTACCTGCTATTCCAAACCCTGCCAATATAATAGTTATTATTTGTTTGGTTCTTATTAGTACTTTTCTTGAATTTTTTGAGGAATATCGTTCTAACAAAGCAGCAGAAAAATTAAAAGAAATGGTAGAAACAAAAGGTTCTGTAATAAGGAATGGCAAAAAGGAAAAAATTCCTTTTAAAGACTTTACTGTAGGTGATATTGTTTCACTATCTGCTGGGGATTTAGTTCCTGCAGATTTAAGAATACTAGAAGCCAAAGACTTATTTGTTGGACAATCATCTATTACTGGTGAATCTGACTCTATAAAAAAAGTTCCAGACTCTGAACTAAAGTCAATTGATGAATTAGAAAGCATAACTGATTTAGACAATATATGTTTTATGGGAACAAATGTTGTGAGTGGTTCTGCCAAATGTGTTGTTGTAAAAGTTGCAGACGATACCTATTTTGGTAAAGTCGCACATACAATTACATCTGGTAAGCCAAAGACAGAATTTCAAAAAGGAATTGAAAATATAAGTAAATTATTAACAAAATTTATGCTATTTATGATTCCACTTACTTTTATAGTTAATGCTTGGAAACATGATTTACTAGTAGCTTTTACTTTTTCTGTTGCAATAGCAATAGGAATTACACCTTTACTACTCCCTGTAATTCTTTCTTCTTGTTTATCTAAAGGTGCTGTAAGAATGTCTAAAAAGAAAACTATTGTAAAAAAACTAGATTCTGTTGAAAGTTTTGGTTCTATGAATGTCTTTTGTACAGATAAAACAGGAACTTTAACAGAAGATAAAATAGTTCTAGAAAAATACTTAGATATCCATGGGGATGAAGATATTGGAGTATTAGAAGATGCATTTTTAAACTCTTATCATCAAACCGGCTTAGATGGAAATATAGATAAAGCAGTTATTTCGCGTGCATTAGAAAATGGCTTAGACCATTTAAAAGATGACTATGCAGTTGTTGATGAGATTCCATTTGATTTCACTAGAAGAATGCTATCTGTTATAGTTACAGATAAATCAAGTCATTTAAAAATGATTACAAAAGGTGCTGTAGAAGAAATTTTAAATATTTGCACAAAAGTATCTTATAAAGATGAAATTTCTAATATTACACCAGAAATAAAAAAGAACATAAAAAAAATATCTACAGATTTAAATAAAGATGGTTTAAGAGTTATCGCTGTTTGTGAAAAAGATGTTACTGGTAAAGCAAATTTTGATGTAAGTGACGAATCTAATATGATTCTTACAGGATTCATTGGCTTCTTAGATCCACCTAAAGAGTCTGCAGCTATGGCAATAAAACGTATGAACGAAGCTGGAATTAGAGTTATAGTTTTAACAGGAGACAATGCAGAAGTTACAAGCTGTATTTGTAAAAAAGTAGGAATAAAAACTCATAAAATTATTCTTGGTAGCGAGATTGATAAATTACCTGACAATGGTGTAATTAGATTATTAAAAAGAAAGCATAATGTATTTGCTAAATTATCACCTATTCAAAAAGCAAGAATTATTCGTTTATTAAAAATTAGTGGAAATGTAGTTGGATATATGGGAGATGGTATTAACGATACCCCTTCTCTTACTAATTCAGATGTTGGTGTCTCTGTAGACACTGCTGTTGATATTGCAAAAGAAACTGCAGATATTATTTTACTTGAAAAAGATTTAAATGTTTTATTAGATGGTGTTACAGAAGGAAGAAAAACGTTTTCTAACTTATTAAAATACATTAAACTTGCTGTAAGCTTTAACTTTGGTGAAGTTATATCTGTATTGATTGCAAGTATTTTGTTACCATTCTTCCCTATAACTCCAATTCAATTACTTGTACAAAGTCTTTTATATGATATTGGACAATTGACTTTACCATTTGATAATGTTGACTCAGATGCTTTAAAGAAACCTAGAAAATGGAGTATGCAAGCAATTAAAAGATTTATGATTGCAATGGGTCCTTTGAGTTCATGTTTTGATTTGATTGTATTTGCTATGTTATGGTTTGTATTTAAATTAGGACCTAATGATGCAGCATTATTCCAAACAATATGGTTCTCTTATGGTATAATATCTAATTTATTTGGATTGCATATTATTAGAACTGCTAAAGTTCCATTTATACAAAGTAATGCAGCAAAACCAGTATATATGTCATCTATAATAGTATCATTACTTGCAATTTTAGTTCCATTTACTCCATTAGGAGCTGCAATTGGATTAGTTGCAATTCCATTAAAATATATGGCATTAATCTTCCTAACACCAGTTGTTTATTGTATAATTGCTCAATTTGCAAAACATAGATATATTAAGAAATATGGTGAATGGTTATAAAAAATTTAAGAACGTCCTCGGGATTGGGGGACGTTCTTTTTTTCCCTATCAAAAATATAATACGCAAATAAGAAAAAAAGAAGGAAATATGAAAAGTACACATATTTCCTTCCTTTTTTTATATCAATTCTTAATCTTAAAGCTCATTTTACTTTATATCTCTATTCTTTCCTTTCCTACGGTTTCCTCAAACTCTTTTAATATTTCATCTGTTAAATATATTCCTCCACAAGGTTTTAAGTCACCATCTTCCATTATTTGAACTGGCATATTATTTCTCTCGCCATGGAAGAATCTTATAAGTCCTCTTAATTTGTCTTTTTGTGGTTCATCCATTCCGTTTATATCTATTGTAAGAATTTTTTGTGTATTATCTCCAAATGGCTTTATAGTTCTTGCAACAATTTTGGGTTCATCATCTTCCCTAATACTTAATCTACCTTCTACCATAACAATACTTTCTTCTACTAAGTATTTAGAAGATTCTTGATAGCAATTTTCAAATACTATAATTTCTACTGTACCATATAAATCTTCAACTGTTACAAATGCCATTATAGTATTATTTTTAGTATATTTTTTCTTTACACTTGTAATAATTCCCGCATATTTTACAAATTGACCATCTTTGAATTCATTTTTTCTTGCTATAAATTCTCCCTCATCTAGCACAGTAGCTTGTAAATTTGCAAATTCTTTAAGCTTCATCGAATTAATATTAGTTTCATTTTCTATTTGAGCTCTTAATTTTTCTAATGGATGACCAGAAATATATATTCCAAGCATCTCTTTTTCCATAGAAAGCAAATCTTTTTCCGAAAATTCTTTCTGCTCGTTAAATGTATATTTAAGTTCATTTACATTATCTTCTGGATTAGCTAAATCAAACATTGTAACTTGACCTGCAAAACTTTTTCTATTTGTGTCTTGAATTGTATCTAATATACTTTCAAATGATGCAAGTAATGTTGCTCTAGTTTGTTCAAATTCATCAAAAGCTCCTGCTCTAATCAAACTTTCTATACATTTCTTGTTTACTGTTTCATTTTTCATTCTCTCACAAAAATCTGTAAAGCTTTCATAAGCACCATTTTCTTCTCTCTCTTTTACTATTGCATTTACTGCTGCAATTCCAACATTTTTAACACTACCCAAACCAAATCTTATTTTTCCACTATCAACTGTAAATTTAGTATAACTTTTATTTATATCTGGTTTTAGAATATCTATTTTTAATCTCTTACATTCATCAATATACATAGGAATTTTATCTAAATTTCCTAAAAAGCTATTTAGGGTAGCTGCCATAAACTCTTCTGGATAATATGCCTTTAAATATGCTGTTCTATATGATACTACTGCATATGCAGCAGCATGGCTCTTGTTAAATGCATATTTTGCAAACTCTGCCATTTCGTCAAATATTCTATTAGCAGAAGCTTCATCTATGCCATTTCTTATACAACCTCTAATTACTACATTTCCATTTTCATCTGTTTGCCCATGTATAAAATATTCCCTTTCTTTTGCCATTACGTCTAGTTTCTTCTTACCCATAGCACGTCTAACTAAGTCAGCTCTTCCTAATGAGTAACCTGCTAAGTCGCGAACTATTTGCATAACTTGTTCTTGGTAAACCATACAACCATATGTAACTTTAAGAATTGGTATTAATGAAGAATGTGTATATTCTGCATGTTCTGGATCTTTTTTATTCTTGATATATCTTGGTATTTGATCCATTGGTCCAGGTCTGTATAAAGAAACTCCAGCTATAATATCTTCCAAGCAGTCCGGCTTTAATTCCTTCATGAAGTTTGTCATACCTTGACTTTCAAACTGGAATATGCCAACAGACTCACCATTTTGCCATAATTTATATACTTTTGGATCATTCATGTCTTTATCAAACTCGACATCAATTCCTCTATTTTCTTTTACTAAATTTATTGCATCTTGTATAACTGTAAGTGTTCTAAGTCCTAAAAAGTCCATCTTTAGAAGTCCTAATTCTTCCAATGTTGTCATTATAAATTGTGTTGATATCTGTCCATCTCTAACATATAAAGGCACATATGTATCTACTGGCTCTTTTGTTATAACTATACCACAGGCATGTGTAGAAGCCTGTCTTGGCATTCCTTCTAATGCCATAGCAATGTCTAACATCTTATGAATTTCGTCATCTGATTCATATAAATCTCGTAACTCTTTATTTTGTTCCATTGCTTTTTTTATTGTAATATGTAATTCGTTTGGTATCATTTTTGCTAATTTATCACATTCTGCATATGGCATATCTAATGCTCTTCCAACATCACGAATTACCATTCTAGCAGACATAGTTCCAAAAGTAATAATCTGTGAAACATGGTCTTTACCATATTTTCTTTCTACATAATCTATTACTTCTCCTCTTCTTTCGTAGCAAAAGTCTACGTCAAAATCAGGCATACTTATTCTTTCTGGATTTAAAAATCTTTCGAAAAGTAAATTATACTTCATAGGATCTATATCTGTTATTCCTATTGCATATGCTAAAATAGAACCCGCACCAGACCCACGTCCTGGTCCAACTGGTATACCTATAGATTTAGCATAATTTATATAATCCCAAACTATTAGATAATAGTCAACATATCCCATTTGTGATATTATCTTAAGTTCGTATTCAGCTCTATCTAATATTTCTTGTGAAGGATTTTCGCCATATCTTTTCTTTATACCATCATCACATAATTTTTTAAAATAATCATAATGTGTAGCATATTCTTCTGGCACATCATAATTAGGAAGAATTGTATGTCCAAATTCAAACTCTACATTACACTTTTCTGCTATTTTTACAGTATTTTCTATTGCATCTGGGAAATTCTTAAAATATTCAGACATTTCTTCTGGAGATTTTACATATAGTTCATCTGTTTCAAATCTCATTCTGTCTTCATCAGTAATTCGTTTTCCTGTTTGTATACAAAGTAATACTTCATGATTATATGCATCTTCTCTTTTTAAATAGTGTGCATCATTTGTGGCAACAATTGGAATATCCAATCTTCTTGCAATTTGAATTATTTTTTGATTTACCATTACTTGTTCTTTTACACCATTATTTTGTATTTCTAAGTAATAATCTTCTCCAAATACATTTTTATGCCATTTAGCAACATTTTCTGCCTCTTCTATATTTCCATTTAATATCGCTTGGCTTACGCTTCCGGCTAAACATCCACTTAAACAAATTATTCCTTCATGGTATTTTTCTAGTATTTCTAAGTCTATACGAGGTTTATAATAATAACCTTCTGTAAATCCTAACGAAACTAATTTACTTAAATTTTGATAGCCTTTATTATTCTTTGCAAGCAATATCAAATGATAATATTTTTTATCTTGTGGTTCTTTATCAAATCTTGTTCTTGAAGCTACATATACTTCGCAACCAATTATTGGCTTAATTCCTTCTTTTTTGCATGCTTTATAAAAGTCAATAACACCATACATAACGCCATGATCTGTTATTGCCATTGCTTTCATTCCAAGTTCTTTTGCTCTTACTGGCAAATCTTTTATTCTATTTGCTCCATCTAATAAACTAAACTCACTATGTATGTGTAAGTGTACAAAATCAGGCATTTTTCTCTCCTTTTGAACTCGAGGGACGGGGCTTAAAGTTCAAATTTTATGTTGAGCAAATGAACTTTTAACCCCGTCCCTAAAGTTCACCTAAAGTTCATCTTAATTCTTCTTGTTATGTTATCATATTTTTCTTAATTTAACAATTATTTAGGCAAGAATATATTGTTAGAAATATTAAAAAAATTTAAAATATTTTTAATATTCGACATCTTTCAACAGACATTGCATTTTTTATCTGATATTATATTTTTTACACCCAAGAAAAAGGAGATGAATTTAAATGTACATAGGTACTGTCACTATTTCTGTATTTAAAGATGAAAAAAATGAGGTTAATTTTAAAATTAATATTGATAATGATGATGTATTACCTGTTTCATACGTTATTGAAGATACTTTAAAATTATATTAATTATTTAGACTAACTTTTGTTAGTCATTTTATTTCTAAAATAAGTATGCAATACAGCGAAATCAAATATCTTTTTTTACTTTTTCTATTGACAAAAAAAGGATATGCTATTATAATAATATCTGTTACAGCAAATGGCGAAGTAGCTCAGTTGGCTAGAGCATTCGGTTCATACCCGAAGGGTCATGTGTTCGAATCACATCTTCGCTACCAATATTAAAACTGATGTAAATAGCTTGTATCTAAGGATACAGGCTATTTTACTTTTTGTAATTTAGCTTTTTTATTATTAATTTTTAAAAATTTTATTTTTCAATTTCAATCTTTTATAGCTCAAAATTTATTTGACAAATATATTTTTTCATAGTAAAATAAATACAGGAAATGGAGAAACCACAAAAGTGGTTTGCCGTTATAGATGTAAAAAACACATCTCCCGGTCAAGACAGATGTGTTTTTTTATTGGTTATTTTTGTTTGCTAATAATTACTACTAATGCAATAATTAAGGCAAACGTAATGATAGTTACTGATACAAGACCAGTAAAAAGTAATTTTATTATTAATAATAAAGTATGTACTTCTATCATACGCCTCACCTCCTTTTTGTAGGAGGCAAACCACATCTGCTTATTCTCATTTCCTGTAAGAAATACTATACAATATTTCTTTACAAAAAACAAGTAAACAATTTGATTATTTTTAATAATTTATTTTAATTTCTATTCTTTAAACTGCTAACTAAACAAAAGTTGTTATTCGACTTAAAATAAAATTGTTAATTGTACTAATGGCTGTTATAATGTTATTGAAAAATAGTAATTTTTTGAGGAAGATAAATATGGAAATTAATATTATTGGTAGCGGTTCAATTGGAGCTACAGATATGAGTGCATCTACTTTAATTGATAAAAAAATACTAATAGATGTACCAAATGGGATAGTGAAACATATAAAAAAATTAGGTTATAATACTGGAGAAATAGAAAGTATTTTAATTACACATTTACATGGAGATCATTTTTTTGATATACCATTTTTTATGTTCGATAGATATTTTCAGAAAAATGATAATTTAGTATGTATATATTGTCCAAAAGGAACAAAAGAAAAAGTAAAATTACTATTTGATATAGGATTTCCAGGTGATTTTGATAGAATAAACCATGCTATAAATGTAAAATTTGTTGAATTTGATGGAGAAAGTAAAATTGAAGGAAAAGATTTTGTGGCATATTCTAAATATGTAAAACATGGAAATTTTGAACCAGCATATGGATATATAATCACTTTAAATAATAAAAAAATAGGATTTTCTGGAGATAGTAAATTCTGTAATGCTATTGAAAATATCGTAGAAGAAACAGATATATCAATTCTAGATATGTCGCATGCACAAAATGTATCACCTGCACATATGGGAATCGAGGATATAAAATATTTGTGTAATAAATACAAAAATAAAACTATAATTTCAACACATATGCATAAATATACTAAAGGACAAGCTTTACGTTTAAATATAAAAAATTTTATTGTAGGAAAAGATAATTTAAAAATTTCTATTTAGTTAATAATTGGTGACAACTTACCAATCTGTTAATTAACTAACGGAAAAAACATTAGGATAAAACCTAATGTTTTTTTGTTATCTTGCTCCTCTTGTTCTAGCAGCACCTTTTTCTTTTTCATCATCTACTTTTTCTTGACTGTTTTTTAATTTTTCTTCATGTGCTTTTACTACTTTTGAAGTATCTACTTTTCTTTTATATGAATCTAATCCACCAAATTTTACAGTTTTTCCTGCTGAAACCTCTACATAATCTTTATTATCATCTAAAGTAGTAGCCTCTACTTTAGCTACTCCAGCTTTTACATCTGGTGTAACAGCTTCTTCTTGCATTTCGTCTTCGTCTGTACCACCTAATTCTTTAAAGAAGTCTGCCATACTTCCAAAAACAGTCTCTTTTATAATTCCAAATATATTTCTTTTATTACTTATAACTTTACTTTTCATAATTAATTATCCTAGCTATACTAAGATTTTCACCTCTCTTTTTATTTTATCTCCATAGATATATATATTATAGCAAAAAAACGCCTTAAAGTCAATCTTTTTAAGGCGTTTACATAATTTTTTTGTTGTTTGTGCATTTAACTTTTTATTTATTTTAGCTCATATAATCTTTTAATTTTTTACTTCTACTTGGATGTCTTAGCTTTCTTAAAGCTTTTGCTTCTATTTGTCTAATTCTTTCACGAGTTACCTTAAATTCTTTTCCTACTTCTTCCAAAGTACGAGCCTTTCCATCTTCCAATCCAAATCTTAGCTTTAATACTTTAGCTTCTCTAGGTGTTAATGTACTCATAACTTCTTCTAATTGCTCTTTTAACAATGTATATGCTGCAGAATCTTGTGGTTCTGGAGAATCTTCGTCTTTTATAAAATCACCTAAGTGGCTATCATCTTCTTCACCAATTGGTGTTTCTAAAGAAACTGGGTCTTGAGCAATCTTTTGGATTTCCATAACCTTTTCAACTGGCATTTCCATCTCTTCTGCAATTTCTTCTTGCGTTGGCTCTCTACCTAACTGTTGTAATAAATGTCTAGAAGTACGAATTAATTTATTAATTGTTTCTACCATGTGTACTGGAATTCTTATAGTTCTAGCTTGATCTGCTATCGCTCTTGTAATAGCTTGTCTTATCCACCATGTTGCATAAGTACTAAATTTAAAACCTTTAGTATAATCAAACTTCTCAACAGCTTTTATAAGACCCATGTTACCTTCTTGTATTAAATCTAAGAATAGCATTCCTCTTCCAACATACTTTTTAGCAATACTTACAACTAATCTTAAGTTTGACTCTGCTAATTTTTGTTTAGCCTCTTCATCTCCCTCTAAAACTTTTTTTGCTAAATCTAATTCTTCTTCATATGTAAGAAGTGGTATCTTACCTATTTCTCTTAAATACATTCTAACAGGGTCATCAATATTACTACTCTCGTAACCAGCAACATCAATTTCATCTAATTTTAAATCTTCTACTTCTTGTAAATCTTCTTCGTCAGGACCTTCTTCGTCTAAATCGTCATCTTTACCAATATCAACACCCATTTTTTCCAAAGCATCAAATACTCTTTCCATCTGTTCTGTTGATAAATCGTCTAACTCAGCTGCTAAATCCCCATAAGTTATTTTTTTATTCTTCTTTGCAAAATCTAATATTCTTTTTACCTTTTTTTCTGTTTCTGCTCTTTCGATTTCTTGAGCATCATTTTTTTCTGTTATTTCTTCTTGTCCTTCTATCTTTTTCATTATAACCTCCTAGTTATTTCGCAAGTTTAATAATTATGTCATTTAATTCTCTTTCAAGTGCTAACTTACTTTCATTATCAAGTTCAGAATCTTCTAAAGATTTTAATATTTCATCTCGTTTTTCTTTTAAGTTTTCTCTTTCATATGTATTTAAAATATCATCTATTCCTTTGTCTATATCTGTAATACCATAATCTTTTGCCATAATTTCTGTTATGTGATTTATAATATCTTCATCCTCGAATAAACTTAAAACATCGTATATTTCTGTTATACCCTTTTCATATTCTGCATAAACTCTTTCTAAAATCTTTTTATTTTTTTCATACTTAAAATCTTCAGGCTTTATCTTGTTTTTTATTTTAGAATATACATTTGCATTAGACATAAGCAACATTGCAATTATTGTATTTTCCCTTTTTAATCTTGCCTCACTAATTTTAGTATCTTCTTTTTTTACTATGTTATACTGAGTATTTCTTTTTTCTAGAATTTTAGAACTAGCATTTTTAGGATATAATATTTTTTTAATTTCCGAATATAATGCTTCTTTTGAAATATCATAATCTTTTGAAATTTTTTCTATATATATTTCTTGTTCCATACTGTTCTCGACTCTTGCTAATATTTTTGCAACTTCATTTAAGAATTTTATTTTGTCCGCAGTATTGTCAAGATTTAATGTTCTTTTTAAAACTCTAACTTTAAACTCTACTAAAGATATTGCATCATCAATACATTTTTTTAGTCTTTCTGGCCCATATTTTGTAACATATTCATCTGGGTCTTTTGCTCCAGAAATTTGTAAAACTCTAACATCACAGCCTAAATTTCTTAATATATCTAAACCTCTTACTATAGCTTCTTGCCCAGCACCATCAGCATCATAACCTAATATAATTTGCTCCGAACTTCGTCTTAAGAGCCTTCCTTGTGCCTCTGTCATTGCTGTACCTAAAGAAGCTACTACATTTGTTATACCTCTTTGATGTAATGATATAACATCCATATATCCTTCTACTATTAAGATTTTTTTTGTATCATGTTTTTTTGCATTATATAGACCAAATAAATGTCTACCTTTACTATATACTAAATTTTCTGGTGAATTTATATACTTAGGTTTAGAATCATCTAAAACTCTACCACCAAAAGCTATAATTCTTCCCCTTACATCTTGTATAGGAAACATTAATCTGTGCCTAAATCTGTCTATAAATTGACCTCGGTCATTTTTGTTTACCAAATCTGAAGCTAAGATTGTTTCATCAGAAAAGCCTTTGCTCTTTAGGAAATTATATAATTCATTAAAATTGCCTGAATAACCAATTAAGAATTCTTTTAATGTTGCATTATTTAATTTTCTTTTTTTAACATATTCTTGCGCAGGTTTAGCTGTTGGCTTGTACAAATTCTCATGATAAAAATATGCTGCTTCTTTATTTATTTGATATATTTTGTCTTTTAATTCTTGAGTTTTATTATCACCAATGCTTTCTAATTTTGGTAATGTTATATTCGCTCTTTCTGCAAGTAATTCTATACTTTCTCTATAATTAATCCCTTCTATCTTACTTATAAAGTGAATTACATTGCCTCCAACACCACAACCAAAACAATGAAATATTTGCTTATCTGGAGAAACTGCAAAAGAAGGTGATTTCTCGTTATGAAATGGACATAATCCAAAATAATTTCTTCCACTTCTTTTTAAATGTACATATTGTGATACAACGTCTACAATATCATTATTGTTTTTTATTTCATCTATAAGTTCATCACTATATCGTATCATTTTCCTACCTTTCTTTTACAAAGAACTTTGCTAGCTTCTTTTTCCTTATTTTGTAAATGTTTTTATTGTTTTTTCGCATTATGGCGCAAAATTCCCCTATAAATTAATATTCGACAACTTAACAATAAATCCTTCTTTTATGTATACAAAACTATATTTTTAGAAGGAAATTTTTGCAAAAAATTAACTCCTGTTATTTTTAAATTAGATTTTCCTAATTTTTACAAGAGTTATCTTTTGATTAAAATATAATTGGTGTGTTTACATTTATCATTTAAATACACCAATTACATTTTTCCTTGTTGCTATACATACAATAAAAGAAAGAAATTAAAATTTCTTTCTTCTTAAGTATTAATCATTAGATGCTTTTTTATTTATATCACCTGAATTAAATGGTATGAATTTGCTTACAATATCGCTACTTATATCTGATGCAGAAATATTTGAATCTACTTTATATTCTTCATATGATGTTGAAATTTTACTATCAACCATTTGCTCTATTTCGTCTTGTGTAGCATGTTCTGTTAGTACAAGTTCGCTTACTAAAATTTGCTTTGCATTATTTAGCATTTTCTTTTCGCCTGTAGATAAACCTTTTTCTTTTTGTTTAAAACTTAAGTTTCTAACAACGTCTGCAACTTTATATATGTCTCCACTTTTCATTTTATCCATATTATCTCTATAACGCTTGTTCCAGTTCATAGACATTTCTGTTTCGTCTGACTCTAAAACTCTGAAGACTTTTTCGGCACTGCTTTTATCTATAATGCTTCTTACCCCTATTTCTTCAGCTTTAGCTGTTGGCACCATTACTTTAACTTCACCTGGCATCTTTAGTATATAGTACGCTTGCTTCTCCCCTAAGATATCCTTTTCTTCTATTGCATCTATTACTCCTGCCCCATGCATAGGGTAAACAATTTTATCGCCTACATTAAACATGCAAGTCACTCCTTTCAATGTCTATTCAATTATCAACACTCTTATTATACTACAAAAATTACCAAAAGTCAAAACTTTTGGTAATGATTTTTTAGCCTTAAAATCGCCAAAACCGTTAGTAATTCAGCATTTTAATGCTTATATATTTTTTGTTGTGTTTTTGGATTCTCTACTACTTATTCGAGTTCCTATTTCTTATCTGTAGAACCAAATCCTCCTACTCTTTTTCCTTCTGCTACATCATCATCTGTTGTTAAGAATTTTTGGAATATGACTTGTCCAATTACATCTCCTTTTTTTACCTCGATATCATGGTCTTGGAAATTAAAATATTGGAAATAAAAATGTCCATCATTAGATTCATTTTCATAATAATCTGCATCTATTATACCTATACTATTTGCCATTACAAATCCTTTTTTAGGCCCGCTACTTCTGTTTGCTAACATATACCATTCATCATCTTGGCAATATGCTTTTAACCCTGTTGGAATTAAAGTTGGTTTTATTCCTGGTTTGTATGCAGGTATAACAACATCTTCTGCTGCTTCTACATCATATGCAGCCGCATGTTTTGTTTTTCTTACTGGAATATGTATGTCCTTATCTTCCCATCCTTTTGCTATTTCAAATCCTCTTAATCTTTTTGCCATATTAATCTCTCCTTTATTATTCCTTTACTTTTCATATTTTATATTAATATTTTTATTTGTCAATACTCTAATTTCTTGCATATTATAAAATAACAGATTATGTTACCATTAAAAAATATATCTTTATATATTTGGTCATAGTCAATTTTACTTATTACATTTATTGGTGGTGAATTACTATGAATTTTTGCTCATTAGATACAGTAAAAATAGGCAAAACTTCTAAAATTATAGATATAAATTGCAATCAACTTATAAAAAGAAGGTTATTTGATTTAGGAATTATAGAAAATTCTAATATTACACCTGTATTTAGAAGTCCTTTTAAAGATCCTACTGCATACTTAATAAGGGGAACTATAATCGCACTCAGAAGCGAAGATACACAAAAAATTATTGTAACTATATAAATAAACTCTTCATATTATTAAATACAGAGGTGATTTTATGTCTTCTTATAAAGTTGCACTTGTTGGAAATCCTAATGTTGGCAAATCCACAATTTTTAATAGTTTAACCGGAATGAAACAGCATACTGGTAATTGGACTGGAAAAACAGTTGGTAATTGCGAAGGGCATTATAACTTTAATAATGACAATTTTAGTATTGTTGATATTCCAGGAACCTATTCTTTAATGTCTAATTCTGAGGAAGAAGAAATTGCTAGAAATTTTATTTGCTTTGAGAAGCTTGATGCTATAGTAATTGTTGTTGATGCAACTTCTTTAGAACGAAATCTAAACTTAGTGTTTCAAATAATGGAAATTACATCTAACATAATAGTTTGTGTAAACTTATTAGATGAGGCAAAGAAAAAAGGAATAGCTATAGATTTAAAAAAATTAGCTATTCTATTAGGCGTACCAGTAGTAGGTACAATTGGGAAAAAGAAAAAAACATTAGTTAATCTAAAAAACGAGATTACTAATGTTTGCTCTGGCAAAATTTCTCCTATACCTAAGATTATCAAATATATTCCAATCATAGAAGACAGCATAGCTTTACTTTCGCCTGAGATAGATATTCCTTTTCCTCTTTCTAGATGGATTTCGTTAAAATTAATATGTAATAACGAAAGGTTGCTTTCCTCAATTTCTAATAATTTTCAAGTTAATTTAATTACACCTAATATAAATACAAAATTGGATGAAATTAGCTATTTACTTGCCCGAAATGATATAAATGCTTCTAATATAGAAAATTCTTTATTAACTAGTATTCTAAAGCAATGCGAAAATATTACTAATGCTGTTTGTACATATAAAGAAGTTAATTATACAAAACGAACAATAAAAATAGATAAAATATTAACTTCCAAAAAATTCGGAATTCCAATAATGCTGCTTTTTCTTTGTTTATTATTTTGGATTACAATAGTTGGAGCAAATTATCCTTCCCAACTTTTATCAGATTTTTTTGCTAGCTTAAAAGAGAAAATTTTAGTTTTCTTTGAATATGTACATTCTCCTACCTGGCTTACAAGCCTACTTGTAAATGGAGTTTATCAAACTGTTACATGGGTTATTTCTGTTATGCTTCCTCCTATGGCTATATTCTTTCCTCTATTTACTATTCTGGAGGACTTAGGATTTTTACCTAGAATTGCTTTTAATTTGGATAGGTGTTTTAAATGTGCGTGTACTTCTGGTAAACAGGCACTTACTATGTGTATGGGGTTTGGTTGTAACGCTGCAGCAGTTGTTGGAACAAGAATAATAAACTCTCCAAGAGAAAAATTAATTGCGATACTAACAAATTGTTTCGTTCCCTGTAATGGAAGATTTCCATTTTTAATTACTGTGGCAACAATATTTATTTCAGGTTCTATAGCAGGTATATTTTCTGGATTAGTTGCTGCAGTAGTAGTTATGCTAGTAGTTTTATTAGGAATTTTATTAACATTATTAGTTTCAAAAATACTATCTAAAACTATATTAAAAGGACTTCCATCATCTTTCACTTTAGAGCTACCACCATATAGAACTCCACAAATTGGAAAAATATTAATTCGTTCCTTATTTGATAGAACTCTATTTGTATTAGGTAAAGCTATTTCTATAGCAGCACCTGCTGGAATTGTAATATGGTTATTTTCTAATATCAATATCGGCGAAGTATCCATATTAGATTTTATTGCAAATACCTTAAATCCATTTGCAAAAATAATTGGTTTAGATGGATATATTTTAACAGGATTTATCTTAGGTATTCCTGCAAACGAAATTGTACTCCCAATAATTTTAATGGGATATTTAAAAAACAAAGAATTAATAGATATCGAAAATGTTGCTGTAATTGGAAATATTTTAACCACAAATGGATGGACACTACTTACCGCCATTAATGTAATGATATTTACATTATTGCATTTTCCTTGCGGTACTACTTTGCTCACAATAAAAAAAGAAACAAAAAGTATAAAATGGACTATTGTTTCTTTTCTTCTTCCTACCTTGTGCGGAATTATAATATGTTTTATAACTACACAAACATATAATCTAATTAATTTACTAATTTAGGAAATTCGGGATTTGGGGGCTCCAGGATTTGAGGATGTTCCTATAATCCCGAAAAGGGAAAAAAGGAACGTTCCCAAATCCCGATACAAATTCCTATTTTTCCTTTATCACACCATTTATTAAATTTAAATCTGATGGAATAATATTTTTTATATTAGCCTTTCTAAATATAGCTTCACCTAACATTATTCCTGCCTTTGCACCATTCATCCAATCTGGATTTGTAGGCATTAAACTTCTTAACTCATCTAAAGTAGTTTTGTTAAGTAACTCCTCATTTTTCTTATCGAAATCTTCATATGTAACATATACTTTGTGAATACCATCATCAAAGAACTTATTAGGTTGCAAATTATATTTTACTAACTTTTGAAATCTTAATTCTCCACCTGTATGTATTGCAATGTCACAATTAAAATTAATATCTTCTGAAATTAAATTTTCTAAATAATTAATAACTTCTTCTTTTGATATTCCAGAATCTAATTCATTAATATTTGGATATTTATCAAAAACATCAGATACTCCCACTGTTAAATTAACTCTATTTTCTACTGTATCATTATCAAATATTACTAATTCTGTAGTTTTACCACCCATATTTACCATCATAACTCTATTATTATATGTTCCCTGCATAGCTTTTTCAAAATAATAATTCTCTTTATCATGTGATATAACATTAAATTCTAAATCTAATTCATTAAATCTTGCTTCTATATTTGCTAACTGCTCATTTGGAATTTTTCTCCATATTCCAGTTGCATATATTTCTGTATTGTTTTTATCCAAATTATATTTTTCTTTAACTTCTTTTATAAATGCCATCATTTTTTCTATATTTTCTTCTTGAATACCATCTTCCGAAAATCCTCTTTTAAACATGATAGATTTTTCTTCTATTAAACTTAATTCCTTTTTATATTCATATAATTTTATCGTTGATGACCCAATATCAAAATAATACATATCCTAACTCCTTCTATTTTATTAAATCCAAATTTCCATTTATTATTGTTGGCTCAAATCCATGAATTTCATCATATAAATCGCCTTGCGGTATATCATTAAATAAATTTTTTTATTTTCTAAAAAGTAGCTCCACCTATATAATTTTTATAATTATATTCTTTAAATAAAAAATTAACAATATTTATCTCAAATTTTTATTGATATATCTTATAGCGCAGTTTTTTCGACATTTTATATGCTATTCCTTTCCTTGACTTGTAGCTTTTTTTGATATATTATATAGTAACAAGTTAAATAACGGGAGGGATATTATGGAATTAAAAGGATCAAAAACAGAAGCAAATTTAAAAGCTGCTTTTGCAGGAGAATCAGAAGCAAGAAATAAATATACGTATTTTGCAAGTGTAGCAAAAAAAGAAGGATACGAACAAATAGCAGCACTATTTTTAGAAACTGCAGAAAATGAAAAAGAGCATGCAAAAATTCACTTTAAATACTTAAATGGTATTGGTGATACAATGCAAAACTTAGCAGATGCAGCTGCTGGTGAAAACTATGAATGGACAGATATGTACAAAAAGTTTGCTGAAGAAGCAGAAGAAGAAGGATTTAAAGAAATAGCTGCAAAATTCAGAGCTATTGGTGAAGTAGAAAAACATCACGAAGAAAGATATAGAAAATTATTAGAAAATGTAAAAGACGGTGAAGTTTTCAAAAAAGGAAGCATCGTTGTTTGGAAATGCAGAAACTGTGGACATATAGTTGTTGGAACAGAAGCTCCAAAAGTTTGTCCAGTTTGCAATCATCCTCAATCATTCTTCGAGGTAAATGCAGAAAATTACTAATACATAAAACTAAAGGAACGGGTTATAACAACTCGTTCCTTTTCTATTAATTTATGACCACTTAAAGAAATATTTGCCAAAATATCTTTATTATATCTTTGCTATTAAATCATATTCTTTAGACTTAGCTATAGTACAATTTACAAAATCACCTATAGTTAATTCTTTATCACTTTTTATATATGTAATTCCATCTATATCTGGAACTTGGTAACTTGTTCTTCCAACATAATATTTTTCGTCAAATGTTATACCTTCTATTAGTACTTTCTCTTCTTTTCCTACTAAAATTAATAAGTTGTCTTTAGAAACCTGTTGTTGTAGTTTCATTATTTTATTATATCTAGCTTTTTTGGTCATTGGATGAACTTGGTCTTTTAACCTAGCAGCTGGGGTTCCCTCTTCTTTTGAATAAGTAAATGCTCCTAAATTATCAAATTTTGTTTTCTTTACAAACTCATAAAGTTCTTCAAAATCAGCTTGTGTTTCGCCTGGGAAACCAACCATAACAGTTGTTCTGATTTGCACATTTGATATATTTGTTCTTATTTTTGTTATAACATCTTCTATATTTTGCTTACTTGTCTTCCTATTCATTCTTTTTAAAACAGAATTTGAAATATGTTGTATTGGAATATCAAAATATTTACAAATTTTACTTTCTTCCTTTACAACTTTTATTAGTTCGTCATCTATTCCTTCTGGATATGAATATAAAAATCTAATCCATTCTATTCCATCTATTTTACAAAGTTTTCTTAAAAGTTTAGCAAGCCTTGGTTCATTATATAAATCTAAACCATATTTAGTAGTATCTTGGGCTATAACAATTAATTCTTTTATACCCTTTTTAGCTAATAAATTAGCCTCTTCTATAATATCTTCTTCTGGTCTACTTACAAAAGGACCTCTAATAAAAGGAATTGCACAATAAGTACATCTGTTACTACACCCTTCACCAATTTTTATATATGCGAAATTTTCTCCTGTAGAAATTTCTCTTCCCAAAAATTCTTCTTTGCTAGCTAATGGAAGTGGCTCTTTAGGATAAGTTTTAATTTCTCCATATTTTTTATTATCTTCTACTTTATTATTTATTAACTCCTCAATAGCAGTGTAAAACTTATCGTATTTATCTAATCTAATCCACAAATCAACCTCTGGCAAGGCTTTCTTTAAATCATCAGTATATCTTTGAACTAAACACCCCATAGCAATTAGATATTTACATTTTTTCTTTTTATATTCTGCCATTTCTAAAATTGTATTTATCGCTTCTTCTTTTGCAGGATCTATAAATCCGCAAGTATTTACAATTATCATTTCTGCATCTTCTGGATTATTTACAATTTCCATTCCATGCTCTTTTAATATTCCTATTGCAATTTCAGTATCTATCAAATTCTTAGAACAACCTAATGATACAAAACCTACTTTCATCATTTCTCCCTTCTGTCAACTTTTGAACTTTAGGGACGGGGCTTAAAGTTCAAAAATTATGTTTACTATTAATTTCTACTCTTTACCATACATTTGCTTTCGTGTAAGTTCTAATAAATTTAATTTTGAAAATCCCTCAACTTGTACTTTAGCTCTATCTTTTTTAGTTTCTTCTACAAAACACTCTAATAACTTCGTCTTGCTTATGGCTTCTTGCATATCTATAAAATCTATTATAATTATTCCGCCAATATCACGTAACCTAAGCTGTTTGGCAATTTCTTTTGCAGCTTCTGTATTTACTTTTAATATTGTATCTTCCAAATTATCTTTACCTATACATTTTCCAGAATTAACATCTATAGCAGTTAATGCCTCTGTCTTGTCTATTACAATATATCCTCCGCATCTTAGCCAAACTTTGTTATTTTCTAATTCTTGTAATTCTTTCTGCATAGTATATTTTTCAAATACATCTTTTTCATAGCCCACTTTTACATTTTTGTCTAAATTATATGCTTCTAGAAAATTCTCTATTTCTTTATTAAACATTTCATTATTAGTTACAATTCTATTCATATTACCATCTGCTGTTCCTAGAATTAAAGACTTAATAATATCATTATTTTCTTCTATTAAACATGGCAAATCACTTTCATTCTCTAGCATATCTTTTTGTATATTGTTCCATCTATTTACTACCCTTTGTATGTCTTGGCTGATTTCTTCTTCTGTCGCAGAAATACAACTTGTTCTTATAATTGCCCCAAAACCAGTAGGAATATATTTTTCTACTGATTCTTTTAGCCTTTGTTTTTGGTCTTCATCTTCTATTTTTCTAGAAATAGTTATAAAATTGGTTTTTGGCATTAAAACAATTTGTCTTCCTGTTAATTTTATATTAGCGGTTAATTTAGCTCCTTTTTGTTTTATTGGATTTTTTTGAACTTGTACTAATATCTTTTTATTTAATTTAATTTCTTCATTGATTTTGTACAAATCTTCAAAATGTATAAAGGCATTTTTTTCTTTACCAATATCAACAAAGGCTGCTTTTATTCCTGGAACTATATTTTTTATAATGCCACTATATATATTTCCTTCTATGTTATCTTGATTCTTAATAATATACCTTTCTACTATTTTGTAATCTTCTATTAAAGTTGCAACTTTTTCATTAGTATCAACTTTTATTCTTATTTCTTGCATTTTTTTCCTTTCTTAATAATAATAGTTTAAGCAAATTTAATTATACATATTCATTGCTTTATCTATTCCATAAGTTATAATATCACATACTGCATCTGCTGCTTTTTTAGTTGATTCGTTTAATATATCACGCTCTTCACCTTGTAGTTTTTGAAGTACATACCCTATCATCATTTCCTTAAACATTGGTTTTCCAATTCCCACTCTAATTCGTGGAAAGTCTTCTGTCTGTAGCTCTTCTACAACAGATTTCATTCCATTATGTGTACCTGGTCCACCCTTTTTTCTAATTTTAATTTTGCCAATATCTACATCTATATCATCATATATAACTATTATATTTTCTGAGGGAATTTTATAAAAATCCTTGTATTTTATAATAGCCTCTCCACTTAAGTTCATATATGTTTGAGGTTTTAATAAAATGACTTTTTCATTATTTATCATTCCATCGCCATATAAAGCTTTAAACTTCTCTTTAGTAACAGTTATATTAAGTTTCTGGCTTAAATGGTTTATTGCATCAAACCCCATATTATGTCTTGTGTTTGAATATTCTCCTTCTGGATTTCCCAATCCTACAATTAAATACATTTTATCCTCCTATAGTGTTTTAGGGACGGTGCTAAAATCCCTGTTTTTAATAACTATTGTATAAATATAAAATAGCGGGAAAAAAGGAACGTCCCCAAATCCCTGAAATTCCTAATGCCTTTTATATGTGTCTTTATTTATTCTTTCTGAACTTATTACTTGTCCATTTTGTCTTACTGTTTTATATGTTTCTGATTTTATACTTGTAGCTGTAGTTTCAGTAACTCTTGATGTAATTTCTACATCGTAATCTGGATTTTCTTTTAATCCATAAATTTCACATTTTGCAACTCCACCACTTACTGTGCATAATATTTTTACTGGATAATTTCTTGTGTTTTTAAATTTAAAATCTATTGAACCATATACAACTGTAGCATCTCTACCGGCTTTTGCATATGATGGTACGAATTGGTGGTTTCTTCTTTCTACTATTTCTAAATTTGAATACAACACAGCATTATATAATGTTGTAGATATTTGGCATATACCTCCACCTAGACCATCAACCACTTCACCATTTTGGTACATAGCTGCCTCTTTATACCCTGCAGCTATAGTTCTTTCTCCAACAACAGTATTATAAGAAAATGTTTCACCTGGCATTAGTACTGTTCCATTTATTTTTTCTGCTGCTAGTCTTAAATTTGTTGTCCTATCCGTATCCCTTGCATTATAATTTGTAGAAAATTTTGCGAGTAAATCTGGAAAAGCTTCTGTTCCAATCATATTTGTTGTTACACTTGGTGCTGTATATTTTAATGGAATTTCGTATTCATCTTTAACTTCATTTAACATAGCTTTTGCTTCATCAACAGATATATTAAAATCTACACCATTTTCGTGTGGATATACCACATATGGATTTGTTGTATAATAAGCATTAACAGGTTCTTTGTATATCTCATTATGAATCTTGTCTATATCTATTGCATCAGGATCTTTTGAAACTGTTACAAGCTCTATTTTACTACTTGCATATGATAAATCTTGAATTTTATTTTTTATATTTTCTATAGATGGTGCTACATCTATTACATTACCAGTTTTACCCCTAGTAATAATTAATTTATTTCCTTCTACATAGTAACTACTTTGTACAACAGTATCTGGCAATTTTGTTGATATATCATTAAGAATTGCTGTACATTGTTGTGTATTTACTGTAACATTAAGTTCTAAATCATTAGCAGAAACTAAATTTTTTATTATTGTACCCATATTTTTAAAAATATTGCTATCTCTTCCAATGTTATATGCTCTATTTACTGCTTCTTCAATATTTAGGTTTGCACCTAAATCTTCTAAATTTAATTGGGTTTCATATTCACCATGAATTACTGTTAAATTGTTTGGCAATACATTATTAAACTCATTAGTTACTTTTTCTATTGCTTGCTCCTTTGTTAAGCCAGCTACTTCAACACCTTTTATATAAATACCAGTTATAATCTTATCACTTGAAGATATATAAAGTGTTATACCTAAAAATAAAATAAAAAAGATTGCTATGAAACTTATAAAAACTATTCCTAAAACTGTTCCTACTTTTAAATTTTCTTTATTTTCTACTATTTTTAAATCTGTTGTCTCCAATTTATTCTCCTTTGATAATATATAAAATGCACATATATTATACTATATTTCGACTGTTTATACAATCATTATTTCTACTTTAGGGACGTTGTTTTTTTCCTTTTTGCTTCTGGAACCGGGATTTTAGGAACGTCCCCATATCCCTTCCAAAAGAAAAAGGAGTAGTTTTTACTACCCCTTAATATATTTTAATCATCATCTGCTCCAAATAACTCATCAAATTTTGCTTCTAATGCTTTTTCTAAATCCAAATTATTTACTTCTTCGTCATTATCCTCTAATGGTATTTCCATAGGCTTAGACTTTGGCTTTGGAGCATCTACTGTATTTAAGTTTTGGTCTACTCCACTACTTGTAGAACCTGCTGTTACATCTTCAGTATTATTTTTAGGTTCACTTGGTTCATCATCAGCAAACAAGTCGTCTAAAGATTCTACTTTTAAGTCTTGAGCTCTTGTTTCTGAACTTGCTGAATATGGATTTGCTGGATTAAAGATTCTCCATTCTCCTCTTTCTCCTACTTCTGCATCATTGTGGCTTATTTCTAGTCTTGCCATTTCTTTACCCATAGGTTTCCTAAAGTAATAGAATTTGTTAGCTTTAACAGGTCTTACACCTTTAACAAATATTATACACATATCATTGTCAAATCTTCTTAATTCATCTGGTGTAAGTAATGCTCTACCCATAATTTGGTCAGAATCGCTTGAACCAGACTTCCAACCACCTTTGTCACGGTTAGTTGAATGGCTATCTCTTGAGATTGTTTTTTCTCCTAACGCTTTAGAGAAATACTCCAATGTTTTTGTAGAGTTACTTCCTAAAAATACGTGCGTATCACAGTTACCAATTATAGTTTCGTATGACTTTTCATAAACAGCTTCTAATTGGTCTAAGTTTTGTAAGATAACACTAAATGAAATTCCTCTACTTCTTGAAGTAGATATCTTTTTATCAAAATCTGGTATTTGACCAATGTTTGCAAACTCATCTAGTATGAAGAATGTTCTCTCTGGTAGTTTACCACCTGCTTTGTCTGCATAATCATATAATTGTTGAATCATCTGTGAGAAGAAAATTGTAAGTAAGAAATTATATGTTGTATGTGTATCTGAAGAAACTACATATACAGCTGTTTTTTCTTGTCCAATTTCTTCAAAATTTATAGTATCAGATGATGTTAAATCTGCTATATCTTTACTATCAAACTTACCTAATCTAGATTGTAATGTACTTAGAATAGAACCTCTAGTCTTTTCTGGTGCTATTTCGATTGATTTATAGTTCTTTCTTGCTGGATGTGTATAATCTAATTGGTTAATTAAGTCACCTAATAAGCTTGTACCACCACTATCATTTGCAGCCCTTACAAGCTCTGCACAGCTTGCTAAGTTTTGCTCTTCTGGTGGTCTTGTAGATATTAAATACCAAATTAAAGCTTTTAATAAGATTTCTGCCATATCGTCCCAGAATGGGTCTGAGGCTTTCTCACCACTTTGGCCTTTAACTATGGTATTTGCGATAATATCAACATCTATCTCATTTCTTATATGTGCTAATGGGTTATACCCATCACTACACTCTGGATTAACTAAATTTAATACCCTAACTTTATACCCTTTAGATTTTAAATAACCTGCTGTTCTATCGTATAATTCTCCTTTTGGATCTGTAAATATGTATGAACCTAAACATTGATGTGCATTTGGTATAGAATATGATGCAGATTTACCAGAACCTGATCCGTCCAACAACTAGCACATTTATATTTCCCATTTTGTTTAATGGTAAATAATTATCTTCTGCTAGTATAATACCACTTTTTTTACTTAAAACTTTGTATTGTTCACCATGCTCTGCCCATCCACTAGAACCATGTTCTATATCTGTATATTCATTTTTAGGAGCTGCTTTTATTAAACCAACTATTACAGCTACTAAATAGAATATTGTAAAATATAAGATGCTTTTACCTAATGTTCCTATGTATGCACTTCCAAATACAACTCCAAAACTAGAAAAAGGGCTAGTGATATATTTTCCTAGTTGTTCGAAGAAAATTTCGAAACTAAATGCTCCTGATTGTACTGCTTCTGTAGCAGAAGCAGAAAATGGAGCAACTCCTAGGATTATAATTACTAACCATAATATTGCAAATATTATTATTTTCTTTTTCACATTTTCTAACATACCCTGTAACTTATAATTCATTTAATTCATCCCTATCTTTTGTGGTATTATCTTGAAGAACCTTCTGTTTTAGCATCATTAGTTTTAGCTTCTAGTTTTTGTTTTGTTACACTTCTTCCTCTTCTTAGTCTTGTTTCTGCAACATCCTTTGTAGACACTTTACAACCTTGTTTTCTTAGTTTTTCTGCGTTTGCTGCAAGTTGCTTAGCTTCTGTTGCATTTTCTGGTGCTACAACTCTATTTGTTTCCACTTCTCCTAATAATAAAGGAAAATCTTTTACATTATCTGTAGTAATACATGCAAAAGTTAATACTTTTGCTTCATCCTCGAATACTAGTGAATTACAAGATTTTTCAGATAAATTATCTGTTTTGTTCATTAGAACTCCCCTCTCCTTTAATCTTTTTTATCTTTAATTTCGAAAGCAAAATAAGGTTTATTTGCTTTTAGTTTACATTTACCTCTAACTTCGTTAGCCTCTTCGTCAAAATAAACTGTAGGCTTTATTTCTTCTGTTGTTTCTGGATCTATAATTGAAATTTGTCTTTTAAAACTTGGTGTGTACTTAAATTCTTTATATTCTTTTTCCGTGTCTGAATAAAGAGTATTAAATTTTAATGGCGTTGGCTTTTTAGAAATGGTTATTTTATCACCTTGTAGTATTGCCATATTTATTACTACTCTATCTTTACCAAATGATAGTATAACAAGTTCGTCTTTGTCATCAGAAGGATCATCAACATAAAATGTTTTCTTCTTTTTGTCACCATACATTTCTTCTGTAAAGTCCAATCTTGTTACAGTATATTTTGGTGAATTTTTTAAATCTTCTTTTAACGTTTCATTTATTTGATATACTACTGTACTTACGTTATTTGGATCCATTATACTAAAATGTTTTCCTTCCCAACTGTACATAACTTATACACCCCACACTTCTACGATTTTCTATATACATAGTTTGTCTTTTGTAACACTACTATGTTTAATTATACCTAATTTGTAAGTTTTTGTCAACCAATTTCAAGTTATTATGTTAATTTGTCTTTTTCCTTGGATTAAAGTTTGATACTTGCTCTAATTCCTTGTATAACTCTTCTTCCTTTGCTGTTAATTCTTTTGGTACTAATATTTTAACTTCAGCTATTAGGTCTCCTCTTCCACCTTTTCCATCTTTGTACCCTTTTCCTTGAATCCTAACTTTTTCGCCACTTTCAATTCCTTTTGGTACATAAACAGAAGCAGTGTCATCTATTGTATCTATAGTAGCTCTTGTGCCTAAGGCAGCCTCCCATGGGGTTAATCGTAGGTCTGTGTATAAATCTATTCCTTCTAATCTAAACCTTTTGCTATTTTGAATATTTACTTTTATAAATAAATCTCCGTTTTTACCACCATTTATTCCAGCTTTTCCTTGGCCAATCAATCTAATCTTTTCTTGATTCCTAATACCTGCTGGGACTTTTACTACAAAAGTCTTCATCTTCCCTTTTAGAGTCCTAAGAGAAATCTTCTTTTCTGAGCCATAATATGTTTCTTCTATAGACATATTAATCTCAGTTTCTACATTCTCTCCCCTTATAGGAATTTTTTTCTTCACTTTATTGTCGATTTTTTCTTCTTCACCGACAATATTTCCAAAAAACATTGTGAAAAATTCGGAAAATTTTGAACCATTCTTTCTTTGGCTTTCTTCATACTTCTTCTTTTTTCCCACGTTATTATTCCATATTCTGTCATACTTTCGTTTAGAAGTAGAATTTGATAACACCCTATATGCTTCATTTATATCTTTAAATCGTTCCTCTGCAAATTGGTCGTTAATATTAATATCTGGATGATACTTCTTTGCAGCTTCCCTATAGGCTATTTTTAGTTCTTGAGGAGTTATCTTACTAGATTCTAAATTAAGTATTTTGTAATAGTCTTTGAAAATCATTTAACATCCTCCACATTCATGGTGCCAACATTATATCACATATAAACTCATTTTAAAATAGGTTTTTTCAATTTTATTAATATGTTTTAGTCACATTTGTTTAACAATAAATCATTTCTAGCATTTATAGTTTCTGGATGAATTATGCCATTACAATTTATATGGTATTCTATAAATTCATTAATTAAAAATATAATTGTCTCATCTATATCTTTAACAGATAATTCCCTACTTTTTTCTAGATTGAATCTTTTCCCTTTTCTATTTTCCTCGGTCTTATCTGCTACATATATAATCTTTTCTAACATACTCATATTTTTTCTTCCTGTTGTGTGCCACTTTATGGCATTTACCATATCTTCTGTAAAGCCATATTTTTTAGTTGCGATATCAGCTCCTATCTTTCCGTGTAAAAGCGATGGTTTTAGATTTTCTATTTCATCTACTTCTATATTATTAGTCCTCGAATATTCTAGCATTTCTTCAGCTGTCATTTCTTTTGCTATATCATGTGCTATTCCCACTTTTTTAGTAACTTCTTCATCAACTCCATAAATTTTTGCAAGCTCTACAGCCTTTTTTACAACACCCAAAGAATGTTTAAAACGATACTCTGATAAAATTGATTTTACATCGTTTTCTATATCCCTATATTCCATATTTTACTCCTTTATCCCATCATATATCTTAGCAAAATCCATTCCGTGAGCAGCTTTTAATAATACCACATCATCTTTTAGTAAATTTTTGTTTAGATAATCTATAGCTTCTTTCGTTGTATCTAGAACTATAATATTCTCTCTTGGCATTCCTAAATATTCTGCTTCCTCTGCAATATATTTAGCTAACTCCCCAACTGTTACTAATACATCCACTTTATGTGTAAATACTTCTATTCCTACCTTTCGATGGATCTCTTCTGCGAACTTCCCAAGTTCAAACATATCACCTAGTACTGCAAGCTTCCTATTTCCTGGTAAGTTTTGTAGATATTCTATCGCTGCTTTCATAGAATCATAACTTGCATTATATGCATCATTTATTACAGTTACATTATCTTTAAGCTTAGCTACTTCCATTCTATTTTTAGTTAGAGAAAAAGTTTCGATACCCTTTATAATATTTTCTGGAGTTATCTTTAGCAGATTACCTACTGCAATAGCACATAAGCTGTTATATACAAAATGTTTACCACTTATAGGTACCTTTACTGTATATTCTTTATTATTTATCTTTACATTGTATATAGAATTATCTTTATTAATCTGAATATTATATGCCATTATATCTGCCTCTTCTTCTATACCAAATGTATATTTCTTATATTTTGTATCTTCTTTAGCCCATTTATTTAGCATATCGTTATCATTATTAATAACGATATAACCTGTTGGTTTTAGGTTTTCTAGTATCTCTAATTTTGCTTTTAATATATTTTCTCTTGACCCCAAAAAGCCAATATGAGCTGTTCCTATATTTGTAATAACAGCAATCGTTGGCTTTGCTATCTTACCTAAATACCTTATCTCACCTAAATGGTTCATTCCACTCTCTACGACTACTGCTTCATGATCTTTTAACTTTAAAAGAGTAGTTGGAAGACCTACTGCATTATTTTGATTTCCTTCTGTTTGTAGGGTGTTATATTGTGTACGAACCACATTTGCTACAATATCTCTTGTACTTGTCTTGCCAACACTCCCTGTTATTTGAACAACTGGAATATCATATAATTCCCTTTTATATGCAGCAATATCTCCGAACGCTTCTAGCGAATCTGCTACTTCTATTATCGTTTTATCATTAAATTGTTTTAGTTCTTCATCAGTTATTTTTATTCCTGAAATAATAGCAACATTAGCCCCCTTTGCTAATGCTTCTTTATAGTATTCGTTTCCGTTAAATTTTTCTCCTTTAAGCCCAACATACACATCGCCTTCTTGAATTTTTCTTGTGTCTGTACAAAAATTTTCGCACTCTCTTTTTAAATCACCTATTACTAATTTACCATTAGTTGCTTTTATAATATCTTCTACTTTCATCTTTGATCTCGTATGATTTTTATCATACGCCCCTTTCTTTGTTAAATTTTGCATATGTCCTAGTTTGCTATAACTCATTTACAAAACTGAGCTCTACATGTCCCGATTTTAGTAATTTTATTATATTCCATTTTTGATGTCAAGAAACTAAATTCTGCTATACGGTTAGTTTCCCACTAAAAATATATAAGGCCCATTAGCTACTAGCTAACGAGCCTTTAATAATAGTATTATTTAGTTCGCTTATTTTTATGTATATTATATCTAATTAATACTGCAAGAACTATAATTATAGCTAATATAGTTATATATATAGTCGTTTTACCAGATTCTTCTGGTACTTTAGATATTTGTGCAGAATAAAAGCCTGATAAATCATTCTTTTCTATCTTCTCATTTTCTGTCTCTGCTAGCTGTTTCGTTGTATTTAATAATTCTTCTTCACTATAAATCTCGTAGCTATCACTAGTTGTATTATATGTAGTTACATAATTTGAAGAATTTGTAATATTAGATGTTTGTTCATCTGTTTGTGGCTTACTAATGTTTTCTTGTTCACTACCAGCTTTAATTTTTTCCGCTTCCTCTATAGGTATATCTTCTAATTTCTTAATAAGTTCTTTAGAATTATTATATGCCTGTTTATCTGGTATTATTACTTCCTCTTTTGTTCTTAATTTATCTTGTATAAATTCAATCAAGCCAGTTTTATTCTCACTTAATTTTTCTTCTGAAATAATCTTTCCTGTTTGATAATCGAATTTTATCTTATCCCCATTCTCATATGTTACTTCTACTTCTTTTTCTACTGTATCTAAATTATTTCCAATACTTGTAATATCTTCATTTTTAAACTCTTCTGGGTATGTTAGGCTATCTTTTAGGTCATATAACCTTCCATCTGTACCTAGTACTGTCTCATATTCTTTTCCATTGTAACTATCTATTACGAAGTTTCCTGGTACCATATCTAAGTTAGGTGATATCGCATATAGTTTTCCTTCTTTTAGGTACAACTTTGTATCTCTTTTTACAGAATTTCCTTCTTCATCTTCTATTAATGAATAATCACTAAATGTTGTTATTTGTTTTTCTGCATATTCGAAGGTTTGTTCTGGTTGTTCAGAATGTGTTTGTATATTAGCTGTATCTTCTTCAGTTGTTGGTAATTTTATACTCTGTTGTTCTCCTAAATAATTATTTTTCAAATTTGGATAGCAATTATCTGCTAATGTATTAAAATTCCAAACTCCAGTAGACCAACCTATTTTACTTGAATAAGTTGTAGCAAGCTTTAGATCTGCAATAGTTAAAAAGTTTTCTGTTGGTATAAATATTTCATCATTCTCATTAATCAATTCTCCATTAACAGTCGAATTTTTATATACATATAATTTATTGATCTGCAAATTATAATTAGGGTTACTAGCTATTCCTAAAGAAGTACTTGTTTCGTCTCCAGTTATATTTGCATGTACATAATTGCTAAAATATTTGGTTGTATCTACAGCTATGTCTACTCGCCCGATAAGACCACCTACATTAGATATACCAGAAACACTTGAGCCATACACTCCAGAAGTTTGAACACTGCTACCTCTAACTGATGTATCGAACTCATTATTTATATATCCTACCAGTCCTCCTGCAGAGTGGTTTGTAGCTATTACTGTTGCATTACTATATGTATCATTAATTGTAGATGAATAATCATCTAGTCTTCCAACTATTCCGCCTACTTCAGAATATCCTTCTACAGTAGTATTAATAACAGCGGAATATCTAGCTCCTCTATAAGCGCTTATTCCACCTACTTGGCTTCCTAAACTAGATACTATACTATCTACTACTAAACCATATGTTACGTTTGCACCGCTATCGCCATTTATACCTCCTACTCTAATACTATTTGCACTTGTTCCATAGATTTTAGAATTGCATACTTTTACATTGCTTAAACCATCATGGTAACCAGCGATTCCACCAATGTAATTACCACTTCCTTTAATAGTACTAGCAGTTGTAGTAGAATCTCCGTTAACAGTATATGCAAATCCAGTAACACCACCTACATAACTATTTCCAGTTATTTCATTATTAACACTATCCATATGGTTTACTCTACCATAGCCAAGTACTCCACCAACATAATTTACTCCTTTTATATTAGAATTTGAAACCGTTAAATATTGTATAGCTTGTTGCTTATGATAATCTGTCCAACGAGTATATCCTATTATACCACCTGCAAAATTTCCACTTGCCACTACTGTCACATTATCTGCAGTTATATTTGTTATATCTTTTTCATTAGTATTAGTTATACATCCTGCAACATAACTAACACCTGTTACTTTAATATTTTTTAGTGTAATATTATTAATCTTGTCACTTGTACTATTTGCAATACATGCAACGTAACTTCTTTTATCAGCATCTATTGTAATATCTTCAAAGGTAATATTTTCTAGTTCTGCTGAATTATTTCCAATTACCCCCATATAATTTCCGGTTGATGAATTTGTTATACTAATGTTACTAAATTTAAGATTCTTTAAACTGTTTTTTACTTCTTTTATAAAGCCTCCCGAAGTTTCTATATTAACATTAATATTTTTTAATGTATGATTATTTCCTTCTAATCTTCCTATTGACAAATTAGTATTTATCGCTTTGCCAGAAAAATCTATATCTGTCATTAAAGTATAGTTCTCTGCACTTACCTCGTCTATATCTTGCCAATCCGAGTAATTGTTAATCTCTTTAAAGAACTGTATAGCTAGCTGGTCTGACATTTCCGTCTTTTGCTTTTCATCGTTAACTGTATAAAATATTTCTGCTAACTTATAGTTGTCCCAATATTTCGTTGGAGTTACTTGCATGTCTATATATGTTATACCATTAGCATTAGTGTTTCTCGTTATACTATTTTGTAAACCTTCTATAGTAATTTCGGTTATAGGAAATGCATTTGGGTTCGTAAGTTCTAACCTGATTTGTGCTACAGCATTACTAATCTTTTGTATCTCTATATTTTGAACTTGGAATTCTTCAGTTACAAGTTTAAGCTCTGGTTGGTTTTGGATAATATCTCCTGTATTAGTATTTCTTAACTTTGGTAAGATACCAGCACTTAATTGTGAATAATTGTATGCATCATCCCATAATAATTTATCTGTATATGTTGTATTAGTGAATATTTCATTATATTTTAATAAATCCACATCCTCGGTAGTTAAATCTATTCCTGTAACCTTTTGATTTACATAGCCATAATTTTCTTTACCCATAGATCCATTACCAGAAATTCTATTTGATATATCTGTTGAAGTATATATGTTTCCTAAGTATAGATTATATTTTACTGGTGTCTCTGAATTCCTATCACCAGGAGTAAATGCATTATATCCAATAATTCCTCCAATATATCCTGCTGTTGACTCTAAATTCACTATACTAAAGCACTTATTTACAGTGTTATAGTTATATCCAACTATTCCTCCAACATACTCTTTGTTTGCTTTTATCTTTCCTGTTGAATAACTATTAGCCACACTTCCATTAGAATTTACACCTAAGATTCCTCCAATTCCTTTTAAAGTTAAAGCATTTGTTACCTGTATATCTAATGCTTGTGCAAAACAGTTTTCGATGTTCGAATATGAGCTTTGTCCCATTATTCCTCCAATAGTTATAGAGTCTAAATAGGTATCTATTTTTATATTCTCATTAGTTACAGAACTATTTTTTACACTAGAATAATTAGCTTGACCTACGATTCCGCCAAAAATTATTTCTGAATTATCTGTCTTAGATATCTCAATATTTTTTACATGTACATTATCTAGCTTAGAATTTCTATTAGCTTGCATTATTAGTCCAAATGTTCCACCACCAGTTATATTTTGTTTGTAATTTTCCAAATTCAAATTACTTATACTTCCTGTTAAACTATTAAATAAAGCTTTGTATCCAGTTGGTATAGTTATATTTCGTATCGTATAATTATTTCCTTCTATTTTTCCTTTAAATTCATTTGTAATTATTATATTAGAGGTTTGATTTATAAAGTCTAAATCGTTCATCAATATATAATTTTCTGTCGGATATTTATTTACCTCTGCCCAATCAGCAACTGTATTAATCTCTTTATAAAAATCTACATATATATTTCTTTCTCCAGCTTCATATTCTCTAGTATATTCTAAGTTTAATACTCCTTTTGTCGTTATAGAAAGAATTCCATATTTAGATACATATGTTTTAGGACCTTCTAATGTTACGATTACTTCACTCTTTCCAGTAGAATATTCTTGTGAAATAATATTACAAGTTACATTTTCTAGCTCTATTCTACTTATATTTTCTGCATTTTTGTTATTTACTACAAATTTTACTTTTGCTGTATTATTCGTTTTTTCTAATACTTCTATAGATGTTATATCTGCCAAATCTTCATCTTGCTTTGCAGGTAATTCTATATATTTCTGCGCTGGCATACATTTATCAAAATTTAACCAAGGAAAATATCCCTTTTCTATTAACTCTGAAGTATTAAATCTATTTTCCGAGTTAATAATCTGATTTTGAAAATCCACGTCGTATAAAGCTAACTCAGAACTTTTTATATCTATAGAATTTTTATATATATTATTAGAAAAATAATATGAATTTGTAACAGTTGCACTATTACTCCTTACATTTGGGCCTGTAGATATAGTAGAATCATTATTTAAATCTACAGAATAAACATTATTTAGTGTACCATAATTTGTTATTATAAAATTCGCTTCTGCACTACTAGGTGCATTTACAGTATTTATTTTCGTACTATTTAATATGAATACATTCTCTATTCTTCCAGCTGCTTGGTTCGTTGTTAAAAACGGTGTAAATGAACTATTTGCAGCTGAATTTGTATAATTTGCTATACTATTTCCATAAACATATCCATTTTTTATAATTCCATTTGATGTGTTTATTAGCCCATATGACTCATTACCATATATAGTTTGCTCATAATTTACAACAAACCCATCTATAGTACCCATATTCTCCCAACCAATTAAGCCTGTCATATATGTATAAGCTTGGTTGTATGCTTCGACTACATTTACTTGTATGTCTTTTATATTTCCATAGTTTTGTACAAACATCGCTCCTGCACCATAATATGATACAGCTGAATTTGCTATATGTATATTTAAGACTATATTTTCGATAGTTCCTGTTTCACTAAGCTTATAAAACAACTTATTATTGCTATTACTAATTTTAAGATCAACTGGCATTCCATTAAAGTTAATAGTTCCATTAAAACTTAAATTATATCCACCAAAATAAATTGACTCTTTTGTTAAATCCAATGCACTTAGTAGTATATAATTTCCATTTGGCTGAATTTCTTTAAATTCTGCTACACTATAAATACCTTTCACTTCTTTGGCTTTATTTGTATTATAGTTTACTTCTGATAAGACATATTCTCTGTCTCTAATTTTTATAGCTAATTGTATCGTATATTGTTTATCACTATTGCTCTCATATGTTTTAAGTGCATTTTCGATAATATTATCTGCTGGTATTTCTTCATACCTATCTGTTTTTACTAATTTATTATCTTCATAAATTTTTATGTAATAGTCATTTGTAGAAATCTCATCTCTCTTATCTATTAAATCTATACTATAAATACTTTGTAGCTTATATTCGAATTCCTCATAATTTGTTTTCCTATTTCCAAGTTCTATTTGAAGCTCTTGTACTTGAATGCCATTTCCACCAGTTATATAAAATCCTAGATAACCGGTACTATCTACTGTTAGTGTACATTGGAATTCTTTCCATTCGGTTGATAAACCTTGTATTAGAGTTCTATTTGTATCTTGCTTGCTATTTTGTATATATGCATTTTGACTTCCACTTACAGCTTTCGCTTTAAAGCTCATTGTGACTTCTTGGCCAGCATATTCTCTTAAATCATATACTATTCTTCTATTATTTGAATGTCCGCCTAAAGTTAATGTTTTTGTTTCTGAGTCATATTCTTTACCATAGTAATCAGTTGTATTAAAATTCGGATATACATACCATTTTGTTTCTGAACTCATATCTACTAAATTTTTTCCTACTGCTTTTCTAGTTAAATCTGTTAATCCAATTTCGCCACTTATTCCCGCTTCTGTTACTAGCTCTATCTCCTGTATTAGATAGTTTATTTTGTATGTAGCATCTGTACTTCCTTCATTATATTGTTCTGCTATAAATCTTAGTTTATATGTTTGGTTTTCCTCTAACTTTTCATAAGTTTTTCGAATAAAATCTTCATTTGTTGTTAATTCTTGCAAGTCTATTAAAGTATTATTACTACTTCTTAATTCCATCCTAAGTTTATTATTTAATATGGAATTATATATATCTTCTATTCTTACATCGAAATCAATTAAGTTACCTGTTATAAATTGATTTTTTATCTCTACTTTTGCTGGTATTTTTAAAGTAATAAATTCTTTGTAATTATATGTTACAGGTATACTCTCTTTTGTATTTCCTAATTGAACATTTCCTGTTATCTCTATCGTATACCTTGTATTTGATTTTAAGTTTTCATATTTTATTTCTTTTGTACCGGCTTGTCTTAAATTTTCTAATTCTTCGCCAATTAATGTGTCTGTATATACTAATATTCCTTCTTCGGTTTCTTGGCTATTATCTTGGTAGTTAGTAGGTTGCTCTACTATTTTTATTGTTAACTCATTTAATATCTGTATTAATCTTTTATCTGTTCTTTCTTCATCTAGTTTGTAGCTTATCGTACTTGTAGAAGTCGTTAGTTCTTTGTTTTCCACTACTAGTTCTAGTGAGCCTAGTGTTGATATTGGTTGGGTTGCAAATACTAAGTTTCCTAGTTCTACATTTTCTTGTTTTCCTCTGTTATCATTTAAATCATAATCTGCATATATCCCTATCTTGTAGTATTGGTTTTGGTCTAAATCTTCTAGTTTTATCTCTTTCTCGTTTTCTGCTAAACGCTCTTCTTTTACTTTTTCTCCATTTGCTCTAGTCACAATATATTTATAATTTTCTAATTCTACTCTATCTTTATTAGTTAGGTTTAGTCTTAATGTTACACTTACTATATCTTGTTCATTTACATTTACCTTTGCAACTGGTGCTTGTTTTGATGTTCTTGTTTCTCCTTCATTGTTATTTACTTTTAATTCTTGCTTGTTCTTGTCATAGAATTTTATCGCATAATGTACTGTACTATCACTTTTTAGGCCTTCTGAAGTTTCGATTGTTATTTCTTTTCCCTTTAATAATTCATTTACTTGATTATTTTTTATTACAGTTCTAATATCTGCTGTTTCTATCTCTACCTGATTTATCCCTTTTAAAACTTCTGCATTTAAATCTGAAGTTATTTTTACTTTTGTTAGTTGTATTTTATTACTATATATTTCTCCATTTTCTTTGCTTAAGTCTATACTTCCTAATTCTTCATATCCTTTTGTTCTAAAGCTTCCTTCATAAAATGTGTTTTCTACTTTTTGGTCATTCTCATTTAAATATATGAATTTTCCTACTACCTCGTATTCTGTTTCTGGTATTAAACCTGTTATTGTTATATTACCCGAATTTGTATAGCTTCTTCTTAAATATATTTTCCCGTCTTTATATATCTCGAACGTTGGTGCTTCTACTATTCTTTCTTTTGGATCTTTTATTGTTAATGTACTACTTGCTGTATATACCTCTGCTGTAAAATCTTCTACTTTTACTTCTGGTTTTATATATCCGTTTTTGTTTTCTTCTTTTACTGGTTCTTCTGGTTGTTCTTCTTTATCTTCTTGCTTGTCTTGGGTTGAAGTTGTAGAATCTTCTTTTATTATATTTTCTTCTTCGTTATTTTCTGTGTTCTGATTTTCTGGTTGTAGAATTTTTAACTTTGTTAATAACTCTTTATATGTATAATTGTTTTCCACCATTTGTACTTCTGAATTATTATCTACGTCATTTATTTGGTTAAATACTAATACATTATTTTTTACTATATAATATCTTAGCTCGTTTTCTGTAAATGCTAGAATGCTATTTACCGGAATTGTATATTCATTTGCTGTTGTTACTATTTTTATTTCATATAGGTTAATAAATATATTAGCTGAAGTTTTTACAAAGATATATTCTTTCTCATCTGCTCTTTCTAAATTGCTTCCATCATATATTTTTCCTTCGCTTATGCTTAAGTTTGGATAGCTTGCTATTTGCTCGAAATCTTTGCTAATTAGCATACTTCCTTCTGCTAAATTATATATTGCACTATTGTTATTTATATATATCGGATAATCTAGGTTTATCTCTGTTTTTTCTTTGCTTCCTACAAAGTAGTCGTTTAGCTTTTTAAATATTGTCCCTTGTTCTTCTATCTTTGTTAGTTCTATATTTTTGCTCGTATCTCCATTAGCTTCGTCATCGCTCGGATCGCTTGCCCCTAATAGGTTCTCTGTTATCTCTTTTCCACTTATCGCATAACCTTCATATTTAAAGTTCATTATTGGACTATATTTTAAAAATATGAAAAATATAATCCCAATTAATAAAAGCACCACTAATAGACCTATGGTAAAGCACATAGGTTTACTAATGGTCATATTTCCTTTTTTTCTAAAGACAAATTTGGCCATTTTTTTCCTCCGCTATTTGTTTTTTAACAATAACAGATAGAGCAGTAGTGTGTGAATACCGCTCTGTACTATTATTAAATTAAGTGTGTGTTGTGTGTGTAGTTCTTTTTCGAACCTTTTATCATAATATTAAAATTTATAATTTAATTTGTAAATAGTACACTTTTTTGTAAAATCTTGCCTTTGCCTACGGTGAAAGGTTTTAGCTTATTTTTTTACATTTTTATAACATTTTACTTTTTTAGTTCTTCTTTTAATTTTTCTAATTCATCTTTATCTATTTTAGTAGTTTTTATTATTACCTCATCTTTTACTTTTGCTTTTATTAATTCTTTTGCAATTTGTATCTTCTCTTGAAGTCGACCTACCTTTTCTCCTCTCTTCTCTGCTTCTCTTTTTTCCCAATTCAGCTCTGACTTATGGTCGCTTTCCCATTTGTCTCTTTAAAATGCTAATCTTTGTACTTGCTCATCTCCTGTTAGATATTTATACTCTACTTGTGCCTTTGCTATTTTCTCATTTTCTTGCACTGCCATTTCTATCTCCCCCTTCCTCTTATTATATATAAATTCTAACCATTGCCTTAATCTTTTATTTCCTTCTTCTTTATTTTTTATTAGTTTTGGTAGTTCTAAAAAATGTAATTCTAATTTATCTGTCATTACTTTATTTAATTCATTTTCTTTTAACAATCCTTTTGAATGGAACTTTTTCCAATCAAATATATTAAACATTAATATATTTATACCTATTACTTTGTTATTTTTCTCGTATGCTTCTCCTCTCTTTAATCCTGTATGGTATAACCCTGCTATATAAAATGTACTTCTTTCTATCATATTATGATAATCTTTTACTTGTATTTCTATGTCCACTGTTGTTTCTTTATTTATCGTTGCTTTTAAATCTATTATTCCCAATTTTTCTTCTATTTTTTCTTTTTCTATTTCTGTTCCTATTATTACTTCTATTTCCTCTATCTTTATCTCTAGTATACTTTCTAACAAATCTTTTAGTATATCTTCATTTCCTTTTTTACCAAATACTCGCTTAAATATGTAATCTTCTGTTAGTTCACGTACTTTCTTACTGTCCATTCTTCTCCTTCTATTTTACTAAATATTTAACTTCTGTTCAACCTTTTAGTAAAATTTAATTTATTCCTTAGGATATTACTTTTATCTTTTTTATAACTTGAATTTTTTTGGGTTTCTTTAGATATTAAAATTTAACTACTAGAATCTTAAATTTTAGATAGTAAATAGATATTAAAAATCTTGATTTTAAAAATACTTTCACTTTAAATTAATTAAATTTTATTTATTAGGAGACTTTTAAATTTAATCTTTTAGCTTGTACTTTAAAACATTCAAAAAAATTATAATAAAAATATCTATATTTGATAGTTAAAAATTTTTTAGATAAAAACTATTCTTCGAATTAATCTTCTTAGGTAATATCCTAAGGTAATACTATTTAATCATCTTT
>ENA-OPXC01000192-OPXC01000192.1-human-gut-metagenome-genome-assembly--contig:-NODE-192-length-59145-cov-2.880420_pt1 | contig 59145 bp, 93 predicted proteins | sample MGYA00241512_ERZ502016 | MGnify/ENA primary metagenome ERZ502016 (study PRJEB25962, sample SAMEA2043043) | human gut metagenome | biome: human gut; feature: human-associated habitat; material: faeces...
CTACATGGCAGCACCTAGAGGTCGGTCTCGCTATTTTCGGAAGTCTCCGGGGAAATCTCCGGCACTTCCGGCATGGTGCGCAGCTGCTCCAGTGTAATGCCGTCCACATATTTGTTGATCAAATCATTCAGCCCGGACCAGAAATCCAGCGTGTGGCATTGGCCGCGGTGGGGGCAATCCACCGAGGAAGCCAGACACGGAATGGCCGTCAGCTCCCCTTCTACGGCGCGCAGAATCTCGCCGGAGGTGATTTCCGCCGCCGGGCGGGCCAAACGGTAGCCGCCCTGGGCACCGCGCACGCTGGATACCAGCCCCGCCTTTGCCAGCGGGGTGACGATCTGCTCCAAATATTTTAAGCTGATGCGCTGCTTGTCGCTGATTTCCTTTAACGGGATCAGATCATTGGGGCGGTTGGCAAGCTCCACCATCAGGCGCAAAGCGTAACGGTCACGGGTCGAGAATTTCATGTTCAGTCTCCCTTTTCCTGAGATTGTACTACTAATCATAGCATAATTATAGTATGATATTTTATCAATTTACGTTAATCTACATAAGTCTTTATAACTACGTATTAACGTAGAAAAATAATATACTAAATTTCATAAAAATGCAACAAGCCTACATAAGTATGCGTAACTCTTTACGTGTTTTCTTTGTAATGGTGTAGTAAATGGTGTAGTAATAATTATACAGGAATGGCGTTGTGTTTTAAATTACTATACGCATTTAACGATGCTACCTGGGATACAACGCTGTCATAATCAGAATGGCTGTATATATTAAGGGTGATATTTGCAGTTGAGTGACCCATCAAATACTGAACGGTCTTAATATTTACACCGGCGTTAATCATGTTTGTACAAAATGTGTGACGCATAATATGAGGTGTAATTTTTGGCAAGGGATTATCTGCGTGGTACTTGTTGTATCGGTTTAGAGCACTTTTAAATATGCTATCATAATTATAGGACACGCAAGGATTACCATATCGGTTAATGTTTAAAAAATTTGTATATCCATCTACAACATATTCTTTTTGTGATTTGATACGATTAGAAACAATGTTTTTTAAACTGTCATACACGTCGCTTGACATTGGGATTGTTCTTATGCCACATTTTGTTTTAGTATTCTCGACAAAATATTCATTTGTCATTGACTTACACAGTTGGTGGTCTACGTTAATTCTTTGGTTCTCAAAATCAATATCATCTAACGTCAACCCACAAAATTCACTGATGCGTAAACCTGTTCCAAGCAATACAACAAATTCATCATAGTGTTTAGAATATACATGGTCATTTTTTATAAAAGACATCCAAACATTTTGTTGTTCTTGCGTGAGCGCCGTTCTTGTAGACATATCGTTCTTGATGACATCGGATAGCTGAAAATCAAATGGGTTACGGTAAATAACACCTTCGTTTACAGCCATTTTAAAAGCTGGCTTTACAACGCCGCGAATACTTTTGATGCTGCAATAGCTTTTGCCATCACGATTCAGGCGTATAACCCATTCTTGGGCGTCCGCCATAGTGACATTTCGTACTTGCATATTACCAAAAGCGTCGCGTTTGATTGTGTTTATAGTGAACAACCGAAACTCTTTTGTGTTTCGCCGCGCACCTTGTCGTAGGTTAATATATTTTTCTACAAGTTCTATCACTTTAATAGTATTAGAGGAATAATTTGCACCGATAATAGATAACTTTTGTAGTTCTTTCTCACGTTCCCGAAGTGCTTTTAAGTCAGAATCGTAAATGGTGACACGTTTTCCGTCAGCCCCTGTGTATCTATATTGATATATCAAATCCTTTCTTTGTGATTCTCCGGTTTTGAGGATTCTGCCTTTATTATCTTTTCGTTTTTCCATAGTTGACTCCCTCCAAGTGTTTTAATTACAGGAAAGAGCCTTGATATAGCAAACTTAATTATACCATAAAATTGATGTTAAATCAAATTCGCGTCAAGGCTCAGACTGCTATGTATTATTTAAATGGAGAATGCTTGGTCGAGGTACCTATCCAACTGCTTACGTTTGATGAGTCGTTTGCTCCCAACCCATAAAACGAAAGGGCAGTTGTTTTCGTTAGATATCTCGCGTAGTTTATTGATGCCGATGCCGGAGTAGGCGGCAGCTTCTTCTAATGTGAGATTGCTCTTTTCCCAAATGGGAATTTTTACATCCATTTACTTCCCTTCTCTGTGCGGTAGGTCAGATACAGCGAGTTTCTGTGCGATACATTCGGTGGACATGTTCTGGATATCCAACTCGTGCAGTTCTTCTGCCATGAGTTGATCCTCTGCAAGTTGTTGGCAAAGATTTCTGAGTGCCTTAGTGGCGAGAGAATAGTTTTTCGTATCCATATATTACCCCTTTGGAATCGGTACAGGAGCAAAGGGAACCGGATGTATCGTACCGCCGATTGCGTTGCCGTTATCGTCATATCTGGTATTGTCTTTAGTAAACCATGCAATAATATCAGAGCTTACAGCGTCGATAAGATTTTCCTGGGCAGCTTCAAGGGAGGCACAAATTGGCTTGCCTTTGTTGCGCATATGCACACTATTGATTGTGTCGTATACATGCTTTAACGTGGTAAGATCATCGTAATTCATACTGTTTCCTCCAGTTCTTCATTGATTTTCTGAATGATATCGTCAATAACGGCCACATTCGTGCCGGAAATGTCGATGTCAGCGTGCAATATGTAGATAGTATTCTGCGTATAAATTGACGCTGTAACGCACTTGTTTTCTTCGTCTAATGAAACATGGATTTCATCGACATTCGTGGTGAACATGCACGATGCCGTATAGATGTCACGGTCCTCAGATTCATCGTCATAACGATATTGAAGCACGGCATCGCCGCCGATGCCGAGCACAACAGGATCGACCGTCATGCCGATGCGATGTTGAGAATAATCATCTGTCTTCGTCTCACACGTCTTAATGTCTAGGATGTCATCAATTAACCATGTGGTTGAAATCTGACACATGAGTGGTGCTATATTGTTATTCATCCTTTACTCCATTCAATCTCTTTGGTTGCTTCGCGCTGAAGTCTTGATAGGATAATGCGTGCGTGCTCATACAGTCCGCTGCAGTTTGGCCTGATGCGCTTGTACAGCATATCCCTTTCGTCCCAACTATTGGAAAGTTTAATTTGGTTACGCAATTCAGCGTTCCTTTTATCGGAAGCAAGCAGATCATGCTGATATTTTTGTAGCAGGTCGATGAGCTGCAATTTCTCGTTAGTTGTCATTGTTTAGTTGTTCTCCTTTGGACTTTTCCGTCTACGATGGATCGCAGCGAATAATCACCGGCGTCAAGCAGGCAGCCAAAGCTGTCCGATGACAGGATGCAGCCAATGTCGGGTTTGTTACTATCACATACTGTTACATGGCGACCATCCATATCGAAATCAAGATTTACATAGTCAAATCCTTCGTTCAGCTTATACTTGGCAAAGCGGCGTTCCATATCAGACGGGGCCTCCGCTTTCAAATGCCAGTTGCCAGGTACGCTATACCCGATCAAGCAACCGCCATCAATCATAGAAAAACAGCAGGAATCGCATCCGAAGCATATGTTGCAGTATTGTTTTAGCTTTATGGCCGCTTCTCTGGCCTCGCGTGTTAGCCTTGCGTTGCGAACTTCTTTGTTTGAAATCATATAAATAAATACCCCATACCCACCCGCGCTGATGCGCTGCCATTTGAAGTCCCGAATTGGAGCTTCATAAAACCAATATTTAATCCGGCAGATACAAGGCGTGTTCGTCATAGTCATCTGCACAAAAATTCATTTTTGCATCTGTGTAGGCGACTGTAATAGCTACATTATATTCATTGCAGAATCGCGCAAAATTTTCTTTGTAATATTCGGTATCATGCTGCAAGCCCTTGTTATTTTGATAATACTGAATATATTGCGTTAAATTGGCTTGTTTGCCTTTAAGGGTGTAAATCAGTTCTTCTATGGCATCGTCATGAGGAATTGTGTGCAAGACTTCGAGCTGCCGAGTAACAGAATTAAGATCGGCGCAGTTTCGCTTATACACCTTTGTTACATGATCGTATTCATCATCCACACACTTTTTAATGCAGTCAATGGCGTGATCGAACGCAGAATTATAGTTGCTGGAAATGAAGCGGATTGTCGCATAGCCATTGTCATTATACCAGACAATATAAAGTTTGTTTGACATTTTAAAACCTCAATATTGAATTTGATTATTCGGATAGAGCTTGTTGAATTAGTCGATTACGAATTTTAAACCAAGCCCTTGTTTTGACGGAACCGTGCCGTATCGTTCTTGTATAAATGTCATGAAATCATTCATAGACAGGTTCTTTTTAAAGAAGTCATAATCGTAATGCTGCGGCGAACATTCGTGATACGTAGTCTCGAAAGAAGTTGGATTTACGAAATCTCTTTCTGTTATAGTACCGTCAAAACGAACGCCATAGTAATACAGGCACAGACGGTGGGTGAACGCAGTCTCGCCACAGTACAGACCTGGACACTTGTGAGCCTTGACGGCATCCAACAGGCTGTTAAACGAACTATACCAATCGACGGTTTCGTGCATTTCTTCCTCTGTGAACAGGAAACTGCTGGCAATATCATCGGATTCCTTGCCCTCATGGAGGCGGTAAGTGACGCGATACAGTTTGTGCATTATTTACCCTCTTTCATGATTACCCACATATCCTTCCAAGGCGGGTTTCCGCCGGAGACTATGGCGTATTGTGGCGTTACCGTGTACCTTGGGCGAAAATCCAAAGACATACGAGATAGGCTATTTTTGTAGGAATCGTTGGCGTGTTGGCACATGGTATGATATGCCTTTTCGTAGCTATCCTCGAAATATTCACAGGTGACAATGGGCTTGTCTCCGTAACCGCTGCTTTGCAGTTCTACAACCTTATAGGGCCATGATTCATAGTTTTTACTTTTGACCGGAGGAACCAAAGCCGCCAACGCCGCGATCAGTTTCATCAAGTTCTTTTACCTCCACAGGCGTACACAGAGAAATGGGCTGGATGACGAGCTGGGCGATGCGGTCACCAACGTCGATGATCTGTCGTTTGTCACTATGATTATGTAGCGGAACTTTGATTTCACCACGATACGCAGAATCGATAACGCCTACGCCATTAACTGGAGAAAGGCTCTGCTTAGAAGCAAGGCCACTGCGGGCAAAGACATAGCCGACATAACCGGGGTCGATGCTGACAGCAATACCCGTTGGTACAATCACGGTGCTATGTGGCTCAATTACAATCTTCTTTTTGAAGAATCCATCCCACGAGGTTTCCAATTCTGATTCTGATGCCTTACTTACGGCGTCAACTGCCATTTTCTGTTCGCTGCTGATAGGTTCGTCACTATAAAGTCCAAGACCACCAAGAAGGTCAAAAAACTTTGTATACATTACACTGTTATCTACAGCAGATTTATATGCCTCTTTTTCCTCGTCCGTATACTCGACAGGCAGTGCGTACAGATCCATACCGGCGTCAGTGTCGTGAGCGCGGGTAGGAATATGAGCATCTGGGTGGAGCTTTTTGATTTTCAAGGTTTCCATTTTTATTCTCCTTTAAAAGTGGCTTCGGTGGAACCGGATGCCGTGCAGATGATGGATTTATCAAGGCAATCTATGACGCCGGTAGTTGGAACGTTCGTAATAGTAGGCTTGGCAATCGGATTATAAGGGCTATATGGGTTATAAAGGCCGTTTTGGTTGACAGAATCTTCCTCAATGGTGGTTTTCTTGATGAGCTTTCCGTTGGAGTCGTACTCCTCGATGATGGTTTTCTTCATTTAATCCTCCAAAATATAGGGTGGTGGTTAGCCACCCTGATTGTTTAACCTGCGTTTAATGGTTTATTGAATTTATGTAGCTCTCTGAGTTCCAACTTGCTTGGTAAGAAATTTCGACAGAAATAGGCACTACCGAAGCAACAGCCTTCCACAGGCGTAACCATGTGTTGTTCATCGTGAAAACCGATACGGCCATCAAAACAGAGCATCTGGATGTCGTTATTGAAGATCTTAAATCTACTCTTGCCTTGGATACTGTTTGCTGGGAGCAGTAGTGCGAATGGTCTACCAAGCTCATAGGCGCGTTTGAGCACTTCGTCCTTCTTGCTGAACGGCGGATTACTGATCAGTACATCCCATGCCTGCGGCTCATATGTAAAGAAATCTTGACCGTCATGCAGAGAACTGTTAATTACTGTGTACCCTGCATCGCGCAGACATTGTACAAACGCTGACCAATTTTCATCAAACGGACACCAAATCTTATAATTTGGCTGCGGGGGTGGCAAGAACTCGAGAATTGGCGTTACAGCGTAGTATGGAGTGTAACGCTCGTCACCAGCGATTGATGTGTCGCTTTTCAGATAGGCGTCATTCTTCATACAACACTATTTTCCCTGTTTGCTTCGTTTTCTTTACATCAATGACTTGTTGGTTGCTGGACCCGCACCATTTGAGGCTGAGGTCACGTTTTGTGACGTCAAAGGGGCCTGCGACGCAGACATCGATGTAGTCCATGATTGGATAATTTTTAACTTGGTCCCACTCGTAGCCTGTCCAAAGCCAAATGGTCTTATCTGGAAAATTCCGTTTAAAATCAGATACAAGCGGTTGAACAACAGGATAATTCTGCACTGCCAACGGCTCACCACCGAGGATGGATAGTCCGGCAATGTGCTCGTTCATGGACTTAAAAATTGACAATGCTACGTCCAAGGTAAAAGGTGAACCGCCGGTAAAATCCCATGTTTCTTGATTGAAGCATCCGGGACAATGGATTGGGCAGCCGCTTACATAGAGGCTTGTACGGATTCCTGGGCCGTTCGCAATATCGAAATATTTGATTTTTGAGTAATTCATCGGTTATCACCGCCTAATTATTCCATGCCTACGTGAAATACGCGATCATGAATGTCTGCGGCGCGACCGTCGTTGAAAGGATTTGTAGAAATATATCCGCAAATGCGAAGTGCGATATTCATTTTCTCAAAATCATCATTGCCGCAATTCGGGCAATGGAACTTGAGATCGTCACCCATTTTGATGTCGGTGCAGCCGCAGATGTGGCAATAGCTGGTCATCGTATTGATCTCTGCGTACATGATGGTATTGTAGATATGCTTGATGATTTCGAGTACGGCGTCGATATTCTTGGTCATGTTGGGCGTCTCCACATAAGAAATTGCGCCCCCGAGGCTGTAATGCTGGAATTCGCTCTCAACGGTCAGCTTTGTGAAAGCGTCCACGGGCTGAGACGGCGTAATGTGGTAACTGTTGGTCACATAGTCTTTATCGGTAATACCTGGAATAATGCCGAAGCGTTTGCGCAGGCACTTGGCGAATTTAAAGGTAGTCGATTCGATCGGGCTGCCGTATAGTGAGAAGCCGATGCGCGTCTGGCGTTTCCATTCATCGCAGGCATTATTAAGGCGCTGCATGACTTGAATACCGAAATCGTGACCGGCCTTATCAAGCTGGCTCTTGTCCGTCATATAATGAATACACTCGTACAGACCTGCATAGCCAAGGCTGATTGAGCTATAATCGTTATAGAGGAACTTATCGATGGTTTCACCTGGTTTGAGACGAGCGATTGCACCGTGCTGCCACAGAATGGGGGCCACATCAGATTTGACGCCCTTAAGTGAATTATGGCGGATCATCAATGCACGGTAACAAAGGCTCAGGCGTTCATCAAAAATCTCCCAGAATTTATCGATATTACCGCCGCTGGACAGAGCAATATCAGGAAGGTTGAGGGTAACAACACCCTGGTTGACATACGCATATTACTATGCGCACAGACTATTTCTTCACGGTTAAGAAACCGTGCAACGCGCTCCGAATGGCGATAAACTCCATTCTCCTCCGCTACACTCATCACGGATAGTCGTTACACCTTTTCCAAAAACAATCAACTCGTAATTTTCTTTAAACCAATCGCGTGTAATTGCGCGGTTAATGCAATTATTTGCTTGAGGATGACCAGCATAATCCAAAAATTTATTTGCAGGAAAGAATACAAGCACCTTATCTGACGATTTTTCTCTTACAACAATTAAACTGCTGTTTCCTGTATTATGCTTATTTGAAATTCTGTCTGCTGTATTATCTTTTTGTGTACCGCAATATAAATTTTCGATGTTATTATGGTCTTTATTGTCATCAATATGGTTTATTTGTAAATTGTCGATAGGCATATCACCCCATCGCTCATAGACCATTTGATGTACCTTTTTATGACGACTATTTATATCAACACGATGATAACCGTCATGATCGATACTATGTTTTAAATTACGATGAATATAATCTGAGTAAACATCGCCATTTTTACTAACCCAATATTTATCTTTGTAATGACGATATGTAATACCATTTATTTGTTTTTCTTTAAATATGTTAATCACTCCTTTTAGAGTGACTGTTTTTGGAACTTGGCACGGCATTGCCCATTTAGGGGTTTGCCGTTAGCAGCAGCTTTTTAAGCCGCCACACCGCTTTTTCTTGCGTTCACGTTGTTTAACGACGCCCCAACCTTATCAGTTAAGCGTCCATAGAACTTAGGATTACTGTCCTTGTCGTAATACGGCATGAGGAACGAACGGCAGCCCATGCACGGGAATACATTGTCATCCTTTTCTTTACGCATAATCTTAGCACTGATATAATCAGGCACAAGGCGTTTAGCGCTGCATTCTGCGGCCAACTTGGTAAGATACCAATACTCACTATCCTCGTGTGAATTATCTTCATCCAAGCAGTAGAGTAGCTTGGGGAAAGCAGTGGTGACATAAACGCCCTGCTCATTCTTTACACCTTGAATGCGCTGGCGTAAAACTTCCTCAATCAGCATAGCCAAATCTTTGCGCGGCTGCCCGGCGGGTACTTCATCCAAATACATGAACATGGACGTAAATGGTGCCTGACCGTTGGTGGTGCTCATAGTAATGAGCTGATACTGGATAGTCTGGACGCCATCCTTGATTTCAGAACGCAGGCGCTGTTCTGCAATATCATTGATATAGCGCTGCAAATCGTTTTTTTCGATAGGACCATCATCAAAATCCATTGGGATAGACGCAATTTCGGCTTCTACCTCTTTACGGATTTTTTGGCGGCTGATATCAATGAACGGAGACAAGTGCGCCAGACTGATAGTATTGCCGCCGTACTGGCAAGAGGCCACCTGTGTGATAATTTGGGTCACAACCGTACAGGCGGTACGAAAAGATTTCGGCTTTTCAATGAGTGTTTTGCTGATGACTGTACCGTTCTGGAGCATATCATCCAGGTTGATCAGATCACAGTTGAACATGGGCATCACAGGTGAATAATCTGTATCATGAATGTGGATCAAGCCTGCTTTGTGAGCGTCGGACAAGTCCTTGGGGAACACCACCTCGGTCGCCAGTTCGCGGCAGGTAAATCCGGCCATGTAGTCACGCATGGTGGGAATAATGCGGGTATCCTTGTTGGAGTTTTCCTTTTTTGAATCCTCATCCTCTCCTACTACCAGACGACGAATTTCATCATACCGGCGTTTCTGGTCGTCGGTAGCGTCACGGCGGCGAGCGTGCGCATCGCGGTAAATGATATAGGAACGAGCTACATCCTTGCGGTCACTGGACATGAGGTTGTCTTCCACCATATCCTGGATCTCTTCGACAGAAGCGTCTTTATTCATGTCTTGAATAGCCGTGGCAATTCGCTCCGCCAGTTCCTCGTCTACCCCGGCGGTGGTATCGTTCATAGCCTTCTCGATTGCGGTAACGATTTTCTGACGGTCAAAAGCAACGACAGAGCCGTCACGCTTAGTCACATTCTTCATCATCGTCATCCTCCAAATCGCTCCAATCGTAATCGGCTGGCGCAATCACCAGAGCACCATCATCTGTAAGACCAATTTCATATTCTTCCTCAGAATCAAGGAAGTAATCTGCAACCGTATTGATTGCATCACCAACGTCATCAGGGACGCTGATCGTATGTACACCGCAATCATCACAATGCGGGCAAGTAAAGCATTCGTCGGTCTCTGTGTAATTCTCACGAACGCCATCAAGACACTCACGAGTGGCGCAGTCCTTGCAGTCCGCATCGTCGTTGTCATCGGAATATTTGCAGTTCTTGCACTCATCCGACTGGCAACCGTATTTTTCAGAATCGCAACAGCCGAAAGCAGGCTTCGACGACGGTTTATAGTCGAGTGCCTTATACGCTTCAAAATACTTTACAAGGTCTGCGTACTCTTTACTGGTTACGTCCATAGCTGCGATTTTGCCGTTGGAAAAATTATCGTATCTACGCTGCTTTTCAACCTCGTAATTGAGATAAAACTGGGCTTTCATGAGATCCTGCAAAAGGGAGTTCCCATCCTTCTTTCCGGCGCGGGAAATGTACTTAATGACGTTCCCAAGGCAGAAACTCTTATCCAGTCCCCATGCATCAATTACCTTGATGGTCTCGTAGGGATCATCCTTCCCGCCATAATGGGACGGGTGCGAAACATTCTGGTCAATACTCATACCAGTGCCTCCTTGATTTTGTTATATTTATCCTGAACCTGAGCCATGTGACCGCAGGTCATACTACCTTCGGTACAGCCCTTCCCTGCTACGCAGCCAGGGCCAGCATCCTTGTAAAGATGCGGAGCAATGGGGTAAACGAGTTTTAGCATTTCATCGGCTACCCGGCGGATTTCCCACTGGGCGCGGTTACAGCAGCGCAGCTTGAAGAAATTATTCAGTTCACGAGCGTTCATTGTAACGATCATGCGTGTCTGGCAGGCTTCCGGTAACACAAAGCGTGCATCCTCATTTGCTAACTTAGAAGCCTTTGCGCGGGCTTCCTGTTCCGTCATGAAAGAATCGCCAAGCATAAGCTCATATGTATGAATATCCTCCAGCACATGATGAAGATGGTTATAAGCATACTTAGCAGATTTTACGGCCTGAGAGAATGCCTCGGATGCTTCGCCGTCCTGAGCAATGGCGGGCGGGACGACCATATCCGCTTCGCCCATATCGACATAGCGCTGGCTCTGTACGCTGTAACTTGCAATACGGTGACGAGTGATCTGAGCGAGGAAAGAGCGAGAAACGCCCTCGATACCAAAGGTAAAGCTGACGTGTTCCAAAGGGCTGGCGTGCCCAAGGCCACTGAGCTTGTCAAGAAAACCTGCTACCTTTTCATCGCTCAGACCATCCATCAGATCGGTGATGGATGCTTTGGAATAACAAAGTTTGGCGGCGGCGGCCACGACCTTTTCCGGGTCGGGGGTGTGGGCGATAAGAGTTACATTCATTTCGATTTTAAATCCCCTTTCATCATAAAAATGTTGGCTTAGGCGGAACTTTTGCGTTTGTCATAACAAAGCGATTTGTTTTACGTGTCATAATGGTCAAGAATCTTTTCCATCTTTTACCCTTTCCAGATCACCGACCCAGAAAAGCCACTTTGTATCATCCTCTTCAAAGCAAGCCAGTACATGGTTCTTTGCGTACTTTTCTTCAAAATGAACCGTAAACACAGTATCGTGATTGCTTGTCACAAAGTCTTTGTACTTTTTATTTTTCGTAGCCCAGTCTTTGCGCTCGGTAATTTGCTTGCTTTTGAGGCGAACTTTTTCGCCTTCGACGAACCAGAGATCCTTATTGATGCGCACGGCCTGTGCCATCATTTTGAGCAGACGCTCTTTCGTCATGGGCTGTTTATCGGAGATGTGTGCTTTCATTCGTATCTCTCCTTTGTAAATTTTGGCTCATCGTCATTTTTCTCTAAGAGCGTAAGTGTGCCGTCCGAGTTGACATCATAGAGTTTGAAAGTATACAGGGTCTTGTCCGGGCGGACATCACGCACCTTAGAGGTAATGACTTGTAAGATTTGATGCGTTTCGCTGTGCAAAATTTGCACATTGATATGTTCCTTTGTGGGGATCTTGAGTTTAGTCCAATCAGTCAAAGCTCACATCGTCCTTATCAAAACGGAACTGTTTGAAGGTCGGGAACTGCAGACTTTCCTTGCCAGTCTTTTTATCGGATGTAATTTCCTTATATTGACATTCAACAAGCTGCCCGATATACATATCCCGATTTGCCCATACCTTACGGCGCGTGGCGTCATCGAAACCGGAGCCGATGCGGACTTCGTTACCCTTGTAATCGACTACAAGAGCGCCGAGCGTACCGGCCAGACGGTTCGTGCCTTCCTCGACGGCAATAATCGGTAAGTCCATGGTGTAGAAGCGCTTGACCTTCAGAATGCCGTTATGACGTGTACAGCGGTAAGGGACGTTCTTATTGCACATGACACCCTCCCAATCTCGCTCAACGGCGTAGTCGAGCATTTTCGGAATCATGGTAAGGTCAAAACCGTTATATAGACGCGGCACGATGCGAATGTGGTTACAGCCCTTCATGCGGATAAGATCATCCAAAGCGTTCATCTGGTACAGGCGTTCGCGGTAGTTAAGGTTGCTTTGGCCTGCATCGAACTCGGCAGCGGGCATCATATCGTAGATGACATATTCAAGGCAGGTCTTGTCGGCATCTTTACTGTTTGCGATACCGGTGCCCAATTTGAAGTTTTCGTTATCGGAAATACCATCCGTATTTTTGCGAATCAATTCGCCATCAAAGAACCAAGTGTCAGCGTTTTCAACAACGGAGTAGATTTCATTGATGATGTGATCAAGGCCGGAGAATTTTGTTCCCTGACGGGAAATCATCTCACCGCGCATAAAGCTGCAATGCACGCCATTCATCTTCTGGCTGATGGCGATCCATTCGCCCTGCTTTACAGGATACTTTTCGATCAGGTATGCTTGCTGAACCTGCCAATCCGGAATGAGCGTGAAGCCAAGAGCCTTATTGACGGTTTTGACATCGACACCGAGGGGCAGATTCTTGGTGAATACACGTCGCAAGAAGTCGGCATCAACGGCATTAAAACGATCTATGTAATGATTGATAACGGCGATATCCTCTCCCCTGCCGGTATTATGCAGTTGGAGATAACCGCAGGCATCAGAAAAATGCTCGATAATTTTGCCATTAAATGGATAATACTGACGTATCTTTTTATCGGACAAGCCGGTTACAACATGCGGGTCCAGTAAGAATTTAAGAAGGCGCTGTAAATCTTCATCCTTGGCGGCGAGATATAAAAGGTCGCTCTTTTCTTTTTTCTTGGTTGCCTTTTGCAGGCGTTTGGCATAGTCGCGGAGCTTTTCTACGAGTTCAAAGTCATTCATGGGACATCACCTCATTAAATAAATTGTTGAAGTTTCTATGTATGTACGCAATATCAATACCTGCCAGCGGCAGGTTAAACGGCATATAAATTGTTGAAGATTCTATGTATACAGTATACTACTGCATCCTGCAGAAAAGCAAGTGTTTACCCCATATTTCCAAAAGTATTTTTCAAAAAATTCTCCAAGAACGTTTGCTTGAAAGGAACGTTGCTTGTCTTAATGCTATAATTGAGAGCTTCGGCTTCAGCACACAGGATGCAGTGTTTTTTGGCGCGTGTGATGGCGGTGTAAAGCCACTCCCGCGTAAGCATTATATGAGCAGAATTGTCAATGGCAACGATGACGTATTTGGCCTCAGAACCTTGCAGCTTATGGCAAGTCAGAGCATAGGCAAGTTCAACTGTATTCCACACATTGGTGCCGCGATTGTAGCGCGGGAGATCAACCTCACCCCATTGTTCAAAATCAATGATAAGGTGGCCATTACCGCTTTTATCGATAGACTTGATCTTCCCCTTATTGCCGTTATAGATAGGGCATAGTGTACCATCGGTTTTTTGTGTGTCATAGTTATTTTTATTGACGATGACCAAATCACCGACACGAAGGGTATATAAAGCATTGTTGCCACCGTTATTGTGCTCGATTTTAAGTTCGTCCTGGCCGCAGGACGGATTTACGATTTCTTGCACAGCAGTGTTTACACGCATTGTAGAGACGCCGCCACGAAAGCGCTGGGGTAAAACGATTTGAATATCGCTGCAATCATGCCCGGAATTTTCGTACAGGCGTTTGAATTGGGCCATAACGTGGTCGAAAGATTCGCGGCTGTCGCGGTAGATATCCAGCTCCAAATCATGCAGTTCGCCGCGAATTTCGTTACCAGCCCAATTATAGGTGGTAAGCTGGATGGCATTACGAACCTTAATACTTTCGGTAATAATAGCGGACTTAGCGGCCTGGCGATGAATTTTGGTAAGACGTGCGACCGGGACCGTACCGGAACGCAGCATATCCTTAAAGATATTACACATACCGATGCTTTCAAGCTGACCATCATCACCAATCATAATAAGGCGATGGCCGGTCTGGATTGCCTGAATAAGGCGGTAAAACAAATCAGCACCAACCATGGAAACCTCATCAAGAATAACAATCTGCTCCGGAAGTGGATGTGCTTTATCGTAAGTAAAGCCTTCGTCCGGCTTGTAACCAAGCAGTCTGTGAATGGTAAAACCTTCCCGCATAGTAATTTCCGACATACGGGCTGCTGCACGGCCAGAAAGTGCGGTCTGGGCAAAAGAATATCCTTCGAGCACTTTTAAAACACCTGCTACAACAGTAGACTTGCCTGTGCCGCCAAACCCCGTCAAAATACTTACATTGGAACGAACGATTTTGCAGATTGCATTTTTCTGCTCGTCCGTGTATTCGATACCAAGCTGTGCTTCTGCATCCTTGATAGCGTCGTAAATATTCTTTTTCGGCTCCTGCACTTCCCCATCGTAAATACGTTTGAGTTCATGGGCAATATTATTTTCCAGTTTACGGACACGTTCCAACGCTACAAAGCGTTTATTCTCGCTGACCCATACGATTTTTTTTGCAATTAAATCGTTAAGAACTTCGCGGAAAATCGGCCTTTGCTCATCGTGAATGTTGATTTCACGCTTAGAAGCGTCCACTATATCGCTGAGTTCCACCCATGAATCGCCATCCTCTGCACGCTGGGTCAGGTAATGTTTGATATAAGCTCCGACACGGCGGTGAGAATATTGACCAATACCAGCCTTGCTGGCCAGAGCGTCCGCTGTCTTCCAGCCAATGCCACTTACCTCATCAATAAGGATGTATGGGTTATCTTCCACCTTGGCAAGCAGTGTGGATACACCACCGTAGTCATCGGCAATGCGGTCGATCGTGCTTTTGGAAAGGCCCAGCTTCATGAGTTTAACATAGATAGGGCCTGTATCAACAGATTCATCGTATTTTGTAAGAATCTTTTTAGCGGTAGTTTCCTTGATCCCTGGTACGGTACACAAGGCGGCTATATCATGATTCATGATGGCGGCGAAAGGATCTTTGAGATTCTTGTACAGCTTATCGACCTGGTTTTCAGTTAGAACGCATTGAAGAAATGCGTGTTTATCTTCGTCGGTATTAAAGTGATGGATCTCGTTCATGGCGATAATTTTGTATTGATCGCCATATTGATTATGTACGTACTCAGCGGTAAGAGTATATTCCATATTCCGATTGAGACTGGGGACACAGCCGACAACGCGGAGCAGGCCCTTGTTGGTCAAGATGGGGCTACCCTCAATAACCTTTTTGATTTTTGCCAGAAAAACACACCATGACCCGGGTTCAAGACCAAAAGATTTATCGCGTGGCTGTAAAAAGAATACAGGTTCAATGGTACAGCGCAGGTTCATTCATTTTCCCCTCCTTATAATGTTAGTTTACGGTCATGGAGCCACTGTTTATAGGATTTGACTTTATTGACGACGAGGTGAGATTCGTCCTCTTTGCGGCCAATAACAGCTACCTGCATACCCTTTACAATAAGCTCCTGATTTTTTGAAAGGGTCGTTGGCCAGATGGTAAGTTCGATAATGCCGCTGCCTGAGTAGAGATTTACAAAAGCAAACTGCTGGCCATTCTTTGTCTTTTTCTTTTGAACGTTGGAAATTACACCAACAAGGACACAGTTGCCGCCATCTTCGATTTCAGAGAAGTCGCGGATATATTTAAAGGCATCTTCAAACGGATTTTTATCGCTAATGAAGGTTTGCAGGGTTTGGAACTCCCAGAACGGTTCATCCTGCAGATACTTTTCACTGTATTCCGCAAGGGCTTTGTTTTGTTTTTCGAGCTTTTCTGATTCAAACCTTACCCGGCGGACTTGATTATAGACTTGCAAAACGGCTGCTTTATCGACTTTTTTGCCATCCATATACTGGGCAGTATCAATATTGAATTCGTCCAGAAGGCGTTTACGTGTTGGTAGTGTTGATACCGGTTTGAACTCGGCAGTCTTTGATTCGTCCATAAAATAGCGAATCAGGAATTGGCGTTTATCCTTACAGGGAATAGCGCCGGATTTTACGAGTGCTACAATTTGCGCCTTTGTAGGGTGTACTCTTGCAACAAAATTCGCAAAATTTTTATAGAGTCCGTTTTCTTTACGGTCACGCATGATATCATCCGCCAATGTTTTGCCAATGCCGCCAATGGCGGAAAGGCCGAAGAGGATCTTACCATTTACGACGGTAAAATTTTTACCGGAATGGTTGATATTGGGCGGCAGGATTTGCACGCCAAATTGACGGGCGTCTACCATGATTTTGTTGACCTTACCTACTTTATCTTTATTAAGGTTTAAGACGGCCTTAAAGAAGGCCACAGGATGGTGGGTTTTTAGATAAGCGGTTTGTAAAAGGATAACGGAGTATGCCTGAGAATGTGACTTGTTAAACCCATATCCACCTTTGGTGGACAATTCGTCACAAATTACATTTGCCGTTTTATCATCGTAACCGTGGTCGAGAATTTCTTTATGAAGAAGTTCAACTTCTTCTTTGACCTTTTCAGGCTTCTTTTTGGCAAGGCATTTGCGCATACGGTCTGCACCGGCATCACTGCGGCCACCAAAGACCTTAGTGATTTTCATGCTCTGTTCCTGGTAAATGTTGACACCGTAAGTCTTTTCAAAAATCGGTTTTGCGTCAGGATGAAAATATGTAATTTTCTCTGGATGCCTTTTGTTTTCAACATATGTGGGAATAGACGGCATGGCGTCCGGGCGATACAATGCAATCAAGGCGCTGAGTTCTTCCATACTGCGTGGTTGAAGCTGGGCAACCAGGTCTTTCATGCCGGAGGATTCAATTTGGAAGATATTATCGGTCTTTCCGCTGCAAATAAGATCGTAGCTGGCTTTATCATGTTCAAAGGCGGGATTGTTAATGTTGATTTCCCACGCAGGAATATGGTCCTCCTCCATTGCCTCATTGATGGCAACCAGAGAGGCGACACCAAGGATATCGAACTTGACAAGGCCGATACGTTCATCCATGATTTTATCGACAGAGATGACGTGTTCCCCGTCCTGACCGTGACGGATACCGATGTATTCATAGTATGGCTGTCGGCAGACAATAACACCGCCAGCATGGATACCGTAGCCGCGTGGGCGGCCTGTGATTCGTCCGGCATAATCAAGAAGTTCCGCATAGCGCGGATTTTCGGCGACGTCAGGATTAGCGTCCAGACAGTCCTGCCAGGTCTTTTGAACAAAACTCTTGCTGATCTTCTGCATCTCGGCATAAGGAAAACCTAAGATTCTTCCTGCATCACGAATGCTTGTGACCGGCGTGGTGAACACGATATTCATAACCTGTACAACACGGTCTTCGCCATATTTATTGGTAAGGTATTCTACAACAGGTGCGCGGTCACTGACATCAACATCAACGTCAGGCAGGTCCTTACGCTCGATGGTAAGGAAACGACCAAAGTCGAGGTCGTATTTAATAGAATCAAGCTCCGTAATGCCGATCAGATAGCAGACCAGAGAGCCACATGCAGAACCACGTCCAGGACCAACAATGATACCATTTTTACGACACCAGGAAATATAATCAACAAGGATAAGAAAGTAATCACAAAAGTCCTTTTTCTCAATAACTTCAAGCTCCTCTTTTACACGCTGCTTGTAAATGCGCTGTTTCTCAGCATCGAATTTATCACAGCCACGGCGGGCAAAGCCTTGTTTCACAAGGTCTCGGAGATACGCAGCAGACGAAGCGTATTGCGGAGGAATCTGAATCTTGGGCAGTTCCGGTTCATGCCATGGCATGGTTACTGCTTCACACAGATCAGCGACCTCATCAGTATTCCGTAAGCATCGCTCCACTGCATCTGCCCCGATCTGCTTATCAAGTACCGTATGGATTTCAGAATCAGACATGAAATAGCAGCCATCATAAATTTCTGCCGCAGTTTCACGGTCATTGGCGATTCGTACAAAGACATCCTGGTATTTTAAGTCCTCTTTTGTGGCGGCGTGAACATCGTTTGTGACGACTACTTTTGTGTTGGTGTCCTTGGACAAGCGCATGATTTTTTGATTATACTCTGCCTGTGTGGCGTTATCATGTGCTTGAATTTCCAGATAAAAATGTTTGCAGACAGCCTTGTATTCGTTCACGAGAGCTATACACTTTTCATAGTCTTTCTCGCGGGAAAGATGACTTGCAAGACAGGCGGACGTTACGATGAAATTATCGGTATCCTCTTTGGCAATATCCGAAAGAGAAATACGCGGTTTGGAATAGAAGCCATGCAGATGACCAAGTGTTGACAAGCGATTGATTGCCTGACGGCCAAGTTCATTACGGGCAATAAGAATCAAATGCCAGTATTTATTATCCGGATCCTTTACTTCCCTATCGGAGCACTCGTAGGCTTCGATACCGTAGAGCAATTTTACATCCTGGTATTTATCTTGCAGTTCCGAATAATAAGGCCAGCTGGTTACCTCGCCATGCTCTGTGATGGCGATGGCTTTTAAACCGAGTTCAGAGGCACGCTTGAGATTTTCTTCCGGCATAGAGAAGCCGTCCAGTAAGCTGTACGCTGAATGCGTATGTAAACTACTGCTCATCAGGCATCACCACTTTTCATTGCAATGCGGTCATAATGACAATCGACAAGACAACCGTTTTTTACAGGAATTGCTTTATCATCCCAGTATTCATCTGCGCCGATCTTCCGGCAGTTAGAACCAAAATATTCTTTCCATTCCAGTAAACTATCGTTGACAGCGTCAAAACGCAGACCCCATTCGGCACAGGCTTTAATAGCATTGGAAAGCAGTTCACCTTCCCGGCATGTCCAAAGAATTAAGCCAGCACCGTTTTTTTGTTCCAATCTGGCTTGGTTAATGATGTTCCAATTCGGTTCGCCAATGTCTGGGTATTTGCTTTTACAAATCGTGCCATCAAAGTCGATAGCGATAGCTCGTTTCCAATCACTCATTTTTTACCACCTCATAGGCTTCAATGATGACTTGCGGTGTGACACGTGAGCCATATTGATTCATGCCGAGTTTACAGACAGCGTTGATGGTTTTGATCTCATTGGAATAAAAGGATTCGTTGACCCAATCGACGATAGGGCCACCCCTGAAACAAACAAATTCAATATAGGTATCCGGGTCTGTATATTTCCAAGTGCTGCCGGTTTTGCCCATAGTGGCACAGTGGTTATGCGGAATTTGAATATTCTTGATAAAGAATAGCGGTTCCTCGATACCCTGGCACCAGACACGGCGCATGGCATGAATATCACGAATGAGATTCAGTGTAAGCTGGTCGTAATCGAGAGCGAAGTCCACGATGTAAAATTTCTTCACATCTACACCCGCAAGCATTTTGTTTGTTACGGCGATGGCCTCTGGCACTTTATCCTTGGCAATATGTACACCAGCGGCATTCTCATGACCCTGTACGAAGTCAAAACATCCTGTGGATTCCAGCAGCGCTTTCAGATTTTCCACACCGCCGCCATGTACATTACGCATAGAGCCACCAAACATGGTTTTGTCTCTGGAGTCATGCAGAAGCAGGACGCATGGGCGATTGTACATGGACGCAAGATTGGCGGCCACAAGACCGGTCAGTTCCTTTTCTACAACACCGTCACCATTGGCAAATAAGACTTTATTATCATCCCACTTGTAATAGCTGATTTTATCTTCCATGGTAGAAAGGCAGGACTCTTTGTCTTTATTCTGGCGGTATTTGCAAGAGTTCGCTTCGCGAGCGGAGTGTGCCCCTTCATCCTCTTGTGTGGTAACACCCTTGTTTTTCCCGCGTGTTGGCGTGTATTCATAGGTCGCCTTGCTGTATGTCATGGCGGCAAAAAGGTGTTGTTTTTGTTCCTGAGTGCCGACGCGGATCAGCGCGTTCATCATAGGAACCACATAGAAAGCGATGTCAATGCAGGTAGGTTCATCACTGCCGATGGAATAACTGTTGAAATCCACATAAGCTTTGAGTGCAGGGTTTACGATTTGAGCCAACCCCTTGATAGCAAGACGCTTAGTTTCAAGGCTGTGCATATCCATAACATCCGCAATATTGCCGACAGCGGCAAGGTCTGTGTATTTATTTGCATACTCAGTCCACTGGATGTCATCGACGACCTGACAGAATTTCCAGACAACACCGGCACCTGACAGTTCCTTATTTGGATAGCTGCCATCCTGGCTATTAACGACAATTACATCAGGATTTTTTTGCTCAATAATATGGTGGTCAAGAATGATGATTTCCATACCTGATTCATGAAGTCTTTGACACTGCTCAACATCGTTACTTCCTGCGTCAGGGATAATAAGCAGTTCTGTGTCCTCTGGGACTTTAATTTCTGGATCGCTTAGGCCATGTTGTTTCTTTGTATGGAACAACGTATGAATGATACCAGTGAAACCCATATCTTTGATGTAGTTATAGATAATGGCAGCGGAAGTAAATCCATCTACATCACAGTCAACCAGGATTGAAATTGTCTCATTTCTGTTTACGCTGCTGGCAAAAACATCTGCCGCCAGCTCAATATCCTTTAATAGATACGGAGAATATAGTGCGTCATCCGTTAGGTTCATATAACGTTTATAATCCTCAATGCCGCGATTATGCAGGATGGTTTTAGCAGGGTTGGATAAATCATTATTACTGCCCGGCCACAATTTTACAGGTAAGCTCAATGGATCCTCCTTATACATTCGGTTATCATTTGCTGAAATTTTTGCGGGTCATCCGTTGGTGCTTGTTTATCGGCAAGAATTCCCTTATCATCCAGCGCCGCATAGACCTTTGTGCCGATGGTGAAACGATCACCGAGAGCAACAAGCTCGTTCTTTTGGACGTCCTTATCAAACAGAAAAACGACATCGACACAAAGGCGGGTAAGCAGCTCGATTTGAAAATCGGTAACTTTTTTACCACCTGTGGCAACACAGTTATAAACACCCATATCCCACATTTGCATAACGGACTTTTCCGCTTCGCCCACATAGACACGCCCGGCGGAACGGATAGCTTCTTCGGTTTTATAAAGGCCGTAGAGTATCCGATTCCGAGCGCACGGCTCAATGTAGAGGTATTTGACGCGCTTTTCTTCTTCAGTTTGCGGGACAGCAAGCATACGCCCTTTGACACCGACGAGAGTGCCGATTTCATCCCGGATGGGAATTGTGATGCGATTGGTACTTTCGTCAAAACCGATTTCCCATTCGCGCTGGGTAAGATAAGAGATGTTATCATCCGCAAAAGGCTGATTTACACGAGGAACGTAGTAGGAAAGGACTTTTTCAGAAATAGGCTTTACCGGCGTGCCGTCACCCTCTTGCGTGTCATCTCCCTGCAAGGAAAGCAATTCCTTGGTAAGAGAGATACTGCGTGGCAGTTCTGCTTCAAAATCGTGGTAGTAATCAAGCCCTACCCAATCACATATTTGATAGACAGCCTTTGGAAAAGAAAGATCTTCAAAAAACTGCACGACAGAAATCAGGTCTGCAGCTGCTTTACCGTTGTTGATGTCCCGCGTATAATCCACTGCACCAAGGTAATCGTTTTCATAGATACAGAGTGCAGTGGGATTATCACCATCAGGATTGGCACACTGATAATAGCCGGATTTACGTTTGATATGATGACAACCAAGTGCTTCCAGCACGGTTTCAATCATATTTTCCTCAAGAATATAGGTCTTGAGGTCAGCGATGCTGACCAAAATAAATCCCTCCTATCGTCAGCGCCGGAATACTTCGCCTAGTTCACGCCATGTATTTCGGTCAAGATTGACCTCGAATAATAGTTTCTTTTTGGAACCGAAGCGGTTCTTGTCTACGTTGCCGACGTAATATCGACGGTCTTTACGCAGGTCGGTTGGTACAGGTTCGCCCCAATCGGCATCATGGGACAGATAATAATACTTGCCGAAGTGAGCATTCGGGATCTCCTTATAGAGCACCAGCGTGTCGAGGACGTGTTTGATGGATTTAGCCTCTGCAATATTATTGCTGTTAAGCATATCCGATTCATAATCATTGGCACTGTCGGTCAACTGGATGCTGCCGTACAGGAAGATTTTGAGCTGCTTAGCAAGCTCGGACAGTTTCGTGGTCGTGATCTTGAAGCTGGACCACTCACCAACCGATGACGTTTCGTTTTTGAGAGTATCGTAGAATACATACTTAATACCCTTGGTAAGGACAGCCTTGCGAATCTCAAATTCAAGGCTTTTATCGGTGTAGTCTGTACTGACATCCTTGGCAAAAATCAGACCCTGACTTGCTTCGTCGATCCAGTTGCAGATAGCAATAACCTTACGGTATTCCTCGCTGTTTTCTGCGACGCGGGCGATATATTCATCATAGGTTTCTGTGAAGTTGCCTTTATCATCGACATAGCGGGTGATAAATTCACCATTATCATCCCGGTAAAGGCCAAGTGTGATTTCGCGTTCGTTTTTATGTAGGTGGATGCCGTGGAGTTCCTGAAACTCAGGATTGTTGATGACAGTGGTAATGAGGCAGTAACGCACGGATTCAAGGTCCATTTCGTTCAATAAAACGAGGGTTTTCTGCTTCTCTACAAGGGCTATATGGGCCACCAGAGCCATCATGAAGCGCGTTTTACCGGCGTTTGAGAGCATGCCGGAACACATCATGGTGCCGAGTTTAAAGCCCCTGAACAGCTCGTTCATGGTCTGGAAGGGTATGGAGATACCCATATCCGGCAGTTTTAATCGTTCGTTGATGGTGGCGTCCAGACCGGTATTCAGGATTTCGGCTTCATCGTTTGTAAGAATTACGGTGTTGATCTTGTCGGCCTTGCCGCGAATGAGCTTGTAAATATCCTGTGCCTTGAGCTTTTCAAACCGAGGGTGCTTGCAGATGCCCTCGATATTAAAGCCGTTGCGTTGATATTCCCGCAGGAGGGAATATTTTTTAAGAACTTCAAAATAGCCTTTTACATCATCCGGATTAGAGAGCTTCATGTATCCTTCGATGGTGTTCCAGCCTTTGAGTTCCTTATATTGACGCATACGTGATTCGTCCTCGGCCATGTAGGTCAGAACGCTGGTCTTTGTAAATTCCTGCGTGCGTGTGGTGTAAAGGGTTTCTGCTTGGTCATAAAAGAACTTTGTACCTTCATCATAGAAATCATATTTACTCTTGATATACTGACCGTATTCGACAAGCAAATCAGGGTTCTTGTAAACAGCGCCTACGAGCATGATTTCATTGGTGACATTATTGATAAGTTCGATGCCGCATCACTTCCCTTCTGATTAGATTTCATCAAGCATAGACGCAATATCTACTTCGTCATCAGACTGCGTTGCTTTAATAACAGGTGTTTTTGGAAGCGAAGCCTGTTCTTTAACAGTTGCCTCTGCATCACGAATAGCCTGTGCCTTTTCTTCCTGCCGCTTACGCCAGGCAAGATATCTGGGATATCTACTGAGAACGATCCTTAAATCATAATCCCAGCGATTATCGATGATTTTATTGTGAGCGCGATTCCATTTATCAGCCTCGTTCATGGTAGGTAGGAGCTGCTGCCACATATCGTGCAGATATTCCGCAGGAATATTCCCCGGATAATTGCGATTTGTTCCGTAGATATAAGTCTGCAGCTTTGAATAGAACTTACCAGGTACGATTGCCGGATAATATGTATCGCGGATAAAGTCGAAAAATGCAACGCGCTTTTCATTTTCAACTTTCGCAAGACGTTTCTTTTTAGCGTTTTCTTCCTCTGCGGAAATGATTTCATCAATCCTGGCTTTGGTTTCCTCTTGAACAGTGGGAAGAAAAGCCCCCAGCTTTTCATCAGACCAGGGGCTTCTCATTGCCTTTTTCTTATCAATAAAGCATTGCGTATGAAAATACGAACCTTGATAATAAAGGCAGTTCTCACGTTCTTTTACAAGATTGATGTTTTTCCCGCAGATTTTGCATTTGCGGGGCTTGATCATCAGGCAATCTCTTTCTCCATAATGGCGAGTACCTGAGCCATGACTGCGGCGTCGGTGATCTTGGTGAGGGCGGTGGGCAGACCTGCATCCTTTACGGCCTTTTGGGCGGCGGCCTTTTTAACGGGGCTGGAACAATCCGTGATCAGCTTACGTGCCTTAGCACGCAGGGTATCTACGTCATTATCTGCCTTAGGGGCGTCGGCAGGCTTTTCCGGCTCCGAATCCTCAATACCAAGGTCGCGCATGGTCAATTCCATTTCGGTTTTGACAGCGTCATTAAGGCCGTTCTTGATGATATATTCCTTGTTTGCGGCGCTCTTATCGAGGATTTCGCGATATTCCAGCAGACTGGGATTCTCGACGGTCTCGCAGCTGCCGTGCAGCTTGGTACGATCCTTTACGAAGTAGGCCATGACGACAGAATCATCATCAGGACTGCGGAAGAGGCGAATCTCGGTATCAACGTTATACTCCTGACCCTTGAATCCATCGGGGATTTTACGACCGGTAGGAATGCTGGAAATCTGACCCTTATCATCCTTGACGCTTTCGGTTTCGTTCTTTTCACGGCAGGTGACGATGTAGTTGACACCGGAGGCGTTGAGATCCAGAATCAAAGACTGGCCCTTATAGTTCAGGGTGTTATAATCCTTGAGTTCCATACCGGCACCCTCGACCTTGACGGCCTTGGCGTCACCGACAAGCCCGGCAGCTTCGGCCTTGACCTTGGCGCGGCGCTTGGAAAATTCGGCCAGACCCTGACGTGCTACGATATTCAGAATCGTGGCAGAGTCGATAACCAGAGCATCGACACGGAAGGGGTCACCATAGGAATCCAGAATGACTTCATCGTTTTCATCAAGGAAATCCTCGTTATCGGTGATCTTTTTGATGTAGTCGAGAACCTCGGCAAGAGACTGGGTGGAGGCGATCAGGAAATTCTGTTCCTTAACGCCGTTGCTGCGCAGGTCATCGATGATGTTATCCATAGAGCCGCCCTCTGTATCGATATAGAGGACACGGAAGTCGGTGCCATCATCGCGTTTAAAATAGGCAAACTGACTGGCGAAGGTGGACTTGCCGGTAAACTGCTCACCATAGATGAGCATACGAATCTTTTTACGGACAGAAAATGCACTGCGAATCATACAAACTTACCTCTCTTCCCTATCAAACCCAGCTGTCATCATCGGACACAGCACTGGCAGAACCCCAATCATCCATATCGAACGGGAGCTTGTCAGCGTTCTTCTTAGAGCCAAAGTCAACCTTAGCCTGTTCATTGGCAACGATCTTAGCCTGGGCCTCGGCCATAGCTTCCTCAGTATAGGTGTCGGTATCAAAGGTAGAAGAATCAATACCGGTGATATACATCTTGCGCTCCACCGGACTGGACTGGCGCTCCATGGCATTGGATTCGCCCCAGCCGTCATCCTCGACAACTTCCTCGACCTTTTCAACACCCTTCATATAACCGGACGCCTTGAAGCTGGTGTAAGGCTTGAGCTTATTCTTCATGCTCTGCATGAGCTTTTTGACCTTATCGCTGCGGTTGGGGTCAATATAGAAAACCGCATCCTCGATCGTGTTGTAACCGACGATCTTTGCGGAGACGATGGCCTCGCCAAGCTCCTTGTCGAACTGAATGCCGGTAAAGACCATAAACTGTTCCCAGTTGGCGGTTTCCTCGAAATCATCGGCGTCGAAATCAACAGGAACCTTGCACAGGCTGATCTGGTTGGGGACGAATTTGACCTGGTGCTTGCCCTGGTAGGAGCTAAACTCGGTGCTGCCCTTGATGAAAACAGACTCATCATCCTTGATATTCTCTGCAATATACTTGCAGGCATCATACTCGACCATGGTCTTACGGATATTTTCCGGCTTACCATCAGCGGAAGCCTGCTGCTCCAGGCCCAGGTGTACGCCGATCAGATTGTAACCATCAGGGCAAACAAAAGTGTTGCGGTCTTTAAATGCAACCTCTTTAGTGTCCTTGGTGATGCCCTTCGCTTTATCCTCGCGGCGGGAGAAGTAGACTTTGTCGCGGGTCATGCCATTAAGGCTGACATTGTGCGGTGCGCCATCCTTGCCGGTGCGGCACTGGAAGAATACACTGCGGAAATCGCCGCCGTTTTTGGTTTTCTTTTCCTGGTAGAAGTTGTTGCGCTGTACACCGGAGACGACGCCGCGCATCTGGAACTGACCACGCTGCTGAGGAAGATCAAAAATTCGATTTGCCATAAATTACTCCTTGTATGTATTAAAATTGTTGAAGTTTCTGCGTATAGAAAGATAAAAAAATAGGATGATGTGTTAGTAGAGAGAATTGTCTTCTTGAAGAGGGTCTTCCTTGCAGAGCGGACGGACGAGTTCGATGAACTTATCGGTACAGGCCGTACACAGATCGAGTCGGAAATAATCGCCATCGTATTTACTTCCATACCCCAGATGCGTAGCACAGGTAACATGATTCCACTCGTTGCCACCGTCAAGCTCTTTGCCGCAGTAGTTGCAGATATGCTTTATCATCGTTTATCACCCTTCCGCTTTTTAAAATTCTTGCGAGGATTGCGTTTGTCGTTTCGTGCGGACGATAAAGGCTTACCCTCGTAAGCACGAATCAGATCCGCCATTTCCTCCAGAGAATTACGGATAATGGAATACTGGGCTTTGCTCATATTGGAAACCAAGCTGTGGCGCAGTGCATCCAGTGCATCGACGGCATCCATTTTGTTGCAGAGCGCAATATTCACACGGTTTGCATGAGGATTCGGTTCGGTTTGTTTGATATCCGCTTCCTGTGGAATAACGCCGAATTCCACCTTGCCAAAGCTGAATTTTGCGTTCTCCTGAAAATCATTCATCAGCAGATACCTTCTTTTTTGGTTTAAGTTTCCCCTGATGGAGCAGGTACTGGTTGGAAACATTCTTAAAAGAATCCTTGCCATCAAGACCACGGTAGACGATACCCTCCCGCAGGCGGCTGTGGTTTAAAACAGAGTTGCCATCAGCGGAAAGTTTCATGGTGTCCATGTCCTTGGGAAGAACCGTTTTACCCAGGATCGGAACCCACGGGATGCCGATGGAATCCAGGTAGAAGTAACCATCATAGGACGACCAGCGGCCAAATTCGTTATCGATGACGTTGTATCCGAAAAGCTGGACTTCATCAAGATTCAAAGGGTTTCCCTGGATGCCGGGACCGACAATTTCACCTTGGATGCAGATGAATTTCTTTTCAAGATTATTTTTAAGGTAATCCGTAAGGTGTTTTTCGATGTCATACTTGAAAGCCATTTGCCAGTATGTATCCGCTTCGGATTTATTTTTCGGACGCGGAAGGCCGCGATTGCGTGAGCAGACGGTGAATTTGAACTTATTGAGACTCTGGCGCTCCAACAGATAGGTGGACGATGTGCCGTCCAGTTTTTCAGTCATGACGTAGACAGTATCCGTGCCGAGTTTTTGCGGTAGGTTTTCAATGCGTTCCTCATCAGTCTTGCTGATACAACTCGGGAACGGAATGGGTTTATCTTCGCGGCGGCCAAAGATGGCGAAGAGAATTTTGCGACACTTTTCATACCGCATGAGCCATTTGAACAGGCGGGTCTTGAACAGACGCTTATGACGGCACTGCATGCCATTATATTTTGCCTGTTCATCTACTGCTGCCTTGCGGGCATTATCCTCATCTGCTGCGTAGGTGATATGAAGAAGATCGGTGACATCCTCGCCCACGGGCAGACTATTGAATTTAAAGACGCTGACAGGCATCAGCAGACCCTGACTGAGGACTTTACACATGCGTAGGGTTCTTACTTTGAATTCACGCTTGGCCAAAAATGCAAATCGTTCATCGTCTGCAGGAACGCGGCTGTCGATCTCAAAATAAACGCATTTATCGCCTACCTTGAGATTATCGTTTTTGCTGACGATGACCCACCAGCCGTTGGTGCGGGCATGCTCTACCCTGTCGTAGCCTGGAATCGGTTTGATTTCGTCGATGGTGACGATGTACGCAAGAGCGCGTTTACCGTTAATAAGCAAATAGAATCACCTCATTCCGTATCGTTAGCAGCATCGACGATGATAGAAGAGTTTCCGCCAGCCTGAACGGTGGGCAGCTTACCATCCCACTTTTCGTATTTCTGCTTTTCAATGAGTTCCGGCGTAAGAGATTGAGCGATCAGGCGGTTAGACTCAGCTTCGGCCTGAGCTTCGATGAGCTTTGCCTCGGCATTGATCTGAGCGGTCTCTTTTTCCTGATTGGCCTTGGTAATAGCAACTTCCTTTTCCTTTTCAGCGTTGACGTTGGCGGTCTGCTGCTCAATTTTGGCAAGTTCCAGATCCTGCTGGGCGTTGACCTTTTTCTGAACGGCAGAGCGGGTCTCCTCATCGGGGTCAATATTGATAAGGGAAACAGATTCGATCACAATGCCGTAAGGCTCGAACTTCTGTTTGAGATAGTCGGTCAGCTCACTGTTTAGGGTGGCACGCTTATCGCCGAGCAGATCAATGACGGAATACTTGGCCGTGACTTCCTTAGTCCAAGACATGATATTGGGCTTGATGAAAGAATTCTTTACATCCTTGCCGGACTGCCCCTTGAAACGGGTAAATGTATCGGCTACTCTGTCTGCATCATAGCGATAGGTGAAGGTCATATCGACAGTCAGACCCTTGCCGTCATTGGATGGAACCTCGAAGCTTTCATCACTGTCGGAGTCACCGTCTTTGCTGGCTGTCAGGTACGACTGCTCGATACCGATGGAATACGTAGTCACGTTCTGTGTAGGTGCGACAATATGAAAGCCTTGCGAGAGGGTTTTATCCGAGATGCCGCCGTTCATGTTATAAACAACGCCTACATAGCCTGCCGGGATACGCACGGTACAAAACAAAAACACGACAATGACAAAAATCAGGATAGCTGCGGTAGTAAAACCGCCGAGTGCTTTTTTCATTTAGAATCCTCCGAAAATTGTTTAAGAAAATTGATGATTGTCTGACCAATCTCACTAAAGTGGTTGCTGGATTCGCACCAGAAAAGAAAGGCGGCCAGGGTAATAAGAAGTAAAAAAGCTGGTGGAAACATAAATTCCTCCGTATGTAAGCTACGGGTTCCTTGGACGGTTGTGCTGTTCAAAGAACCAGTATGCAACCAAAACCACAAGCGCACAGGTTAATACTACGTCCACATAAGTGAGCCTCCTTTATATAAAGTATCTATATAAAACCGGCAGATGCCGGATTGTTTGCATGGAACAGGCAGGATTTGAACCCGCGTAAGCCCAGTTATGAGCTGGGTGTACTGACCAACTGTACTACTGTTCCATAGGATTCCGGTTCAGACCGAGCCAACCGGAGAGGCTTTTCAAAACAGGATTCTGGTAGTGAAAATTTGCATTTTCCTTGTTAAATCGATGCCCGGCGGAGCATCATAGAATACCAATACAAACGTGACAGCGACGTAACTTTTGACGCTTATAAATCTTTGAAATAACGCTTGACCATGATATAACTTTCTGACCTGACAATAATCTATCTTTTATGAATAGAAGTCTCCTTCTAAACTTGCATTGTCGAATCCTGTTTTGCGGAAAGTAAGGGTTACAGGTCGATGGCGACCTCAAAGGGGATGGTAAGATTTGCTTCATCAAGCTTCAACTGGATTTCGGACAAGGTATCGACGCAGGCAGCGTATGCCTTTTCTACCTCGGCTGCATCATAATTGCGCTTGGTGAATTCACTGACGCCACCCATACCGCTGCGGCGCTCCAAAGGCTTGATTTGACGCAGACGGTCAAGGCGCAACTTATCCTCAGTGAGCATACGCATCTTTACAAGTGCCTGGTCAATCGTCATATCGGTACAACCAAGAACGTTCAGTTTGGTTTCAAGATTGAACTTGGAAATAGCATGCCGTAAAAGGCAGATTTTATGGTTGTTTTCCCACAACTTTTTGTGCGTAGCTACGAAAGAATAGTCGCTTTCAATCGGCGTCTCACCCGCTGCGTAGGTGGTAGTTTTATCTTTTGCCTCCGATTGGAGCAAAGTGGCATTTTCATCATGAAGTTTCTTGATGATTTTGTTGGCCATAGCAGAAGTAAGCTGCATATTCTCCTCCTTAAAAATTGTTGAAGTTTCTGCGTATAGGACTATAAAATTATGTGGGCGTTGTGCCCACATAAAATCAAAGGCCGAATACACGTTTCCACTGGTTATATTGATAAACATAAGTTATAGCACCATTCATATCAACACGTTCCAGCGGATTGGATTTTTTACTGATTACATAGCTGCCAGGAGTATATTTAAATTGATTTTTTGTTTTTTTCTCAAATTCATAATCATCGCAGAATTTACGATTCAGAGATAAACAAGACAGATAAACAGGATGCTCGCCATGCTTAATGTTGTACTTGTTTAATTTGCTGATTCGACACTCGATGGCTTTGGTTGAAGTAGTAGCAGACTCATTATCGATCCTGATTCTAGCGACAGGTCTGCGGACAAGATAATCAGAGTCTTCGAGGTCGAATCTTCTGGTGGCGTTATTTGCGGCAACTATAAAATAATAATCGATTGACCGTACACGAAGCACTTGCTCGATAAGTTTGTCGGAACACGGAATCATACCGATCATTGATTTCTGTTGGTTTACGGAATCCCTGCGAAGCGATCCTATTTCTTTTGACGTAAAACCAGCCCACGAAAGAAGCAGGATCATTTTTTCTATAACAAATTCTTCGCCAAGGTCGTCTACAAATTGCAGAAATTCATCTTCTGAAGAAAAATATTTTTGCCTGATAGATTCCTCATCGAGTTCTTGAACACTTAGGTTAGCAAGGTTGTCGAGTACATTTTCCCGATTGGAGTCAACGACGCCCTGCTTTTCTTCTTCACGAAACAGAAACTTGATGTATACCGCGATGCGATTTCTGTTTGTATCGAAGGAACCACGGATTTTCGCCCAGTTATACTTATTAAAAAGACCGATAAAATCCTGCTTTGTAAATTCGGTAAGCGGTTTATCAATGGACTCTGCGTATTTTTCTGCTTTATTCAGTGTACTGGCGATACCGGTTATAAATTTATCGCTCTTACCATCGCTGACGCGCTCAATATATTTGTTTACATTTTGATACTTGCTGTTTTCCATGGTGATTCCACCTTTCTTATAATATGTAGAATACCAGAAAAAAGCAAATTATGCAAGGCAAATCGCTCAGGAATAAAGGCTGTACTCTTTAAATTTTGGCGATGCCTGAACATTATTGAGAAAAGCAGCGTACAGAAACGGTTCGTCTGTAACACGAGCCATAGCGATCTCATTCATCTGCGCATCATTCAGTTTGCCCATGCGGCGAATAAATTGGTCCTTATTGATGGTAGTAACCTCCTCGCAGTTGACAACACTATCCTTTGCCAGAAAAGAGCAGGCATCCCTTTTCAGCAGAACATGAACAGGAGACTGCTTATGGACCTGTGAGGTCATGGTCATGCCCTTAACGGTAGGACTGTAATGATTCCGTTTATTGTTACTGGTGACAACGAACGGACGAATGCCACGCTGCTGATGGCCGATTGCATTTGGGATGTTTACAAGCCAGACCTCGCCGACTTTAGGATCGACAGTGGTACAGGGCTTGCAAGAAGTCATGGTGTTCTGAATCATGGTAGTGATCTCCATTTGTTGGTTGTTGGTGTATATATACTATACCACTACATCCTGCAGAAAATCAATACCTTTACAACAAATATTTTTACATATAGAGAAACTTCAACAATTTTGAGCCGCACATTTAAAGAAGAACTCCATATTGTTGGCCGAGAATACATACAAGGGGCAGCCATCTTGGTCAACCCACTTCTTTATGAATTTACCGACATTACTTATCGTCATAGAGTTATTTTCATCACTGCATACTATATGTAAATCGTATTTACTTGATTCATGATCAAAGAAGCAGCAGACGCTTACGCATTTAGCAAAGGTCTGAAATAACGCCAAGCCTGTTTCTGCATTAACCAGCCGTGCAAGAATCTCAACGTGATATCCATGTTCGACCATATTCAAGATGTCACTGCAAAACTCCTTGATGAAGAGATGCTCTACGCCGGAAGAAGGCTGTTTTATATAAAATTTCATTTTTCCTCCTTATAGTCCAGACTATCGTACACATAAAACTGTATAATAGAAGAAACAGACAATAACACAACCGACAAACCAAATGTATTCCTAAATACAACTACCTGTTGTTTGAAGTATAGCACATTAGCGGTTGATTGTAAAGAACGTTTATGTATACAACTTTTAATAACTGCATATACTACCGCTAACATCCTGTTACTTTATTACGGAGGTTATTATGGAGATTGATTACACCGCAACATTTGGAGAGAAATTATACGACTGGAGAATGGCTAACAACTTTTCACAAACACATGTTTCTAAGATTTTAAACTGCACAAGAGAAACGATTTCCGGTTGGGAGAAAGGCAATATACTTCCCAATTACGATTCCATTATAGCAGTAACGCTTATGATGAAGGTAAGCTCGGATTGGCTGCTTGGAATAAGTCCGGACAAAACGTTACGGACAGAAGCCATAGACGCAGACAAACACACTTAACGACCATAGGCTTTGTGCATCCGCATGACTTTTTCATTGATGCGGATCAGGTTCGGAACTTCATATTTACGCATACAGCCATAGCTGCAGAAGTATTTTGTGCGGTAGGTCTTTTTATTTACCTGTGTATAACCCCATTCACCATCGAACACCACAAAAGACTTACCACAGATCGGACAGCGATGCGTTACACTTCTGACATCGACCACGATATTCACCTCACTTATAAAGTCCTTTATCACGAAAAAATTGTTTCACCTGAGGAGCCGGGCAGCTAAAGAGCGCCTGTGTCATGCCAAAAGGGATACCGTGGCGTTCGCACTGACGCTTGGCCAAGAAGTAAACAGCTTCATCATGAAAGCAGTTGTGGTATTTCTGTGTCACTTCATCGTAGTAGGAATGCTCAAAGCAATAATCGGAGACAGTGTTTCCTTCATCATCACACCCATGATGAATAACATAATCAATATGCCACTGACATTCCGGGTTAGAATACTGCTGCATGATTTCATTTTGACGTGCGTGCTTTGCGTGTTTTGGAATATCCGCGCCGAATGCCAAACCCAATAACCCTAAACCAAATAACAGACCCATGGCATACTCCTTCTTTTTATTGCAACCAGGCTTCTTTGCCCTTATTTTTAACCTCGATTTGTGCGCATTCCATGGCTGTAAGGGCAATGTTGTGTTTGTCCGGCGTAGTACCGGCACAAAGACCAGCATCAACAATAACAGAACGCTCACGGAAATCGGTTTTTACAATAAGAGCAGTGGACAAAATACTATCATCCGTGCGTGTGCCGACGATTTCGATTTCATCTGGCAGGCCAAAAAACCGAGCGGCCTGCCACATCTCTGGCGGAAGCAGCGCCGCACCAGGAGAAAGCTTTGCCACATAATACAGCCGGTCATAATCACGAATATGGTTCAGAGCCAGTTTAATGAATTTGTTGAGTTCAAACCCTTCTGTGCCCTGTACACAGTGTACGACCGGCAGACGCTTACCCTCGTAGGTTGAGAGGTATTCATCATCGCGTGTATCATAGACAACAAAGATGGGCCAGTGATTATTTTCATACTCGATGATTTTATCGCAGATACCGCCGACGATTTTGCAGGCATCTTCGTTGGCGAGAGCGCCGGTAAGATAGTCGTTTTGCATATCGACCACGACAAGGTACTTCATACAGTTGCCTCCTTCTTAAAGTTATTCCCGGTGATACCTGCCGTAGATAAGCCATTGGCAAGTGCGTTGATGCACAGGTTTACAAACTCGATTTCATTGACCTTGATCATGAGCGACCTCCAAATCACTTCAAAACTTCATTCACAAAAAACGTATCGTTATGTTCATAACACTTGTGGCACACCAGACAATTTCTTGCACCGCAGTTGATCTCTACCTGATACTCCTGAATAAAATGCTTATCATAAACCGTGAATACTTTATCGACCCAGCTATACTTGCTGTAGTCGTCCGACACACGGTTAAGATGATCTGAGCTGTACACGCAAATCAGGTTATCAGGCTTACCAAGTTCCTTGATAGCTTTGTCCAAAAATGAAGCGTTCTTTGTCCAAATCGCAAACGAACACCACGGATTTGCTTTCGCAATGCGGATATAATTCTTAGCATGCGTCACATTAACAAGATCACCATGGCTTTCGAAACGTGCTATGCGACTGTTTAATACAGGAATCTCCCACGTTTCCAAGTCATGGCTGGATAGAATATCCGTATTTTCCTCGTACCGTTTGCGTGCGGCTGGGTAAGTTTTCAAACCACGCTGTGCATAGCAATGAGCACATACGCTTGTTTTATCCGTCGCACGTTTAGCACAAATAGGATTACACATCATACTGGTTGTAATGGTAGGTATACCTTCCATTTTGCCTTTGGGGTTGGAGATGAAGATTTGCCGAATAACGTTTGCGTGTGCAGCCATTTATGTATCCCTTTCTTTGTAACAAAAAAAGCAAGGGATACAATATTCAGTTTTCTTGTATCCCTTGCGGGTTGTTTAAATGATTACAATGTATTTGTCGTAATCTGACGTATCCAAATCGGAAGGTTGAATGCTGCCGATACAGCGATGCCATGGAAACTTTTTTTGCAGTATACGCTTTGCTTCCTCCGGTGTTTTAGCGTAAACATACTTGTCTTCGTATTCAAAATTCGGATGCGGTCTTGCTTTGACGACCCACTGACGGCGGCCATCCGGAAGAACCGGAGGATGATATGTTTTAGGTGGACCATACAGGCGATAGCGGCGTTTCTTGATAAAAAACTCTGGGTCATAAAATGTTGATGGACGAATGTAATGTTCACTCATTGGTGTCGCCACCATAATCGTCCAGATTGACACCACAATCATAATTGGCCACCATACGACGGCGGATTTCCGAACCGACACCAATATATTTCATCGTGATGCTGGGTTTAGAATGATTGAAAATTTGCTGGAGTTGAATCAGTGCGCTCTCCCCTTCCCCGTTAGACTGATATTGGCGAAACATTCTATACCCAAATGTTTTGCGCAAGCTATGCGTGCCGATTGGATAACCAAGATTCAAATCACGGCCACATTTACGCATTGTCTTGCCGAACGTATCCTCGTCAATAGGATCTCCGGGAAATTTCTGATTTACAGTTGTGCGTTTTGATGTAATAATACTCCCGCGCTCTGATGGGAAAAGCCAGCCGCGTGTTTTAAAGTATTTTTGATACTTCCCGTTCGGACCACCAACCTTATCAAAATAGATTTGAAGCGCTTTACACATATCACGTGTGATTTGCACCTCCACATACTTGCGTTCGTGTTCCGTCTTTTTCGGCATGAGTTTAAAAAAGGAACCAATAGGACGAACCTGCCATGTTCCGTCATGTCGCTCCACTGCAAAATCATCAACGCGCAGACGAATCAAATCACTGACACGCAAACCGCAGTTGATGCCGACCATAAACATGCACCACTCACGATACATCTCTTTTTTATAAAAGTAATCAGCGACACGTTTCACATCCTCGTCTTTACGGATCGGTTCGACGGTTCCGTTGCGAGCCTCTTTCCTTGTGAGGTCGTGATTTTTATATAGCTTAGGTGTATTTACTACGCTGAAATCAACAGCGACGGCAACAGACATAACAAGGTCCTCCTTTTGTAGTTACTGAAGTAAGCGAGAACTATCCCAGCCTTCAACGACGATTCCGTTCGTAGGCATAGTTTCACCTCATATATAATCAGGCGGTTTTCAGAGCCTTTTCCTTCTTCTTCTCTTCCATCGTGGCAAGAATAACCTTTTCACCATAGTGGCGGCGCAGACGGGCGAAGTAAGCGGTGAGAGTTTTCGAATCGGCAAAGTTGATCTTTGCGATGGGCAGCAAACGGTTGGTATTCTCTTCGACGGCAGTGTACTTATTATTCATAGTTAAAGTCTCCTTTAAGTTTAGAATTCGAAATCTTTGTTTGTGAGGTTTTTAAACTCGTCCATAAGTTCTTCTACCTCGGGATCATTATCATAGAGATAAGAAATAAGATCTTCTTTTACAAAAGCGTTTTTCTTTTCACGCATTTTTTGAGTGATTGTGTCTATGTGCTTCTTTCGCATATCGCGCTCGTATTGGTCTGCAAAATCCACAACGCTGATGATAGACTTTGTAGGAACCACATGAGAGTGGTCGGCACGGATAATTCTTAGCACTTCGACAACAGACAGCGGAATTTCATTAGAATACGGGATCTGTCTCCCGCTAACAAGAGCAAACAAATTCATGTCTGATGTATCTTCTGAGACCGCAGTTCCCGCACGAAGTCTTGTGTCGGCATCAAACCTCGTGTCGATTTCTCTCCATCTGGTAAAAACGGAGTGCTGGATTTCTTTTGGGATCGCAAAGTAATATCTCTTTTCATTTGCGGCATTTATCACATGGACACACTCTGCCACGAAATCATAATTGCCTTTACTGGGTTTGATCGTTTCCATTTACCACACCACCTTATCTGTTCTTGGTCTGTATGTACGGGTTTCCTGATACGATTCTTCTTTCCGCACCTTGCCTAACACCTGTTTAAGCTGCGCGAAAGCGGAGGAATTTCGTCCGTCCTTTGCCCAATCAACAATGGGCTGAGTTTGATTGATGATATCCTTATAGTAGCGACGTTCCTTTAGGCAGGTTGTGAGCTTGGTCGCCAGGCGGCAGCGTTCTTCGTAGGTGCAACCGAGTTCCATTTTATGTAAGATATCACATTCGATTGCTTCCTGTTCGTGGAGCGCTTTTTGCGCGAGGTCATTAGCGATTTTTGCATCATCAACGTATTTTGCAAACGAAGCCATGATATCAGAATGTTTTTGTTTCATTTACGCCTCTTTCCAGCGCTTCATAAGCTCGCGCTCGTTTTTGATATTCAAGATGCGGCCACCGCCGATAGAGTCAAGCATTCCATTTTTACGAGGATCATCACCGAAGAAGCCCCAGCAGGAATCCGTTTCTTTCCAGTTTCCACGGAAATATTCAAGCTCTGTGTAGCCATAGACATCGCCTTCCAGATATTGGTTGTACTCATTGATCTCACTATCAATGACAGTGCTTGCCTTTTTACGCCACACATCATCATTCTTCTGGATAATACCTGCATCCACCATATCGTTTTTGAACACGAAGGCGAAGCCGATAAGGCCGGAATCATAGTGGTTTGAAAACGGTGTAGTGGAAAGCGTAATACTTGAATGATCGAGCATATAAACCGGTTTCATGAAGTAATCATTTCCGGCGGCGCGTTCGGCTTTTAGATACTCTTCCAGACTGTAGATGGAATTATAAGAGTGATTATCACCAATCTGATAATTGTGATGCCAGCAAATGATATGAGAAAGATTTCCATCGTACTCGATGCGCGGGTTCACAGGATCAAGATCCTGCTCGATGCGAAGAAATACGATTGCTCCATCGTTTCTTTTTACATAACAGCCTTTATCGCATTTTGTCTGCGGAATGGTATATGTAAGTGTTGCCATAGAGTACCTCCTTATAAGTTTTGTATTTATGTAAAGAATTTAATTCTTTAACAAATCTTCGATAATCGATTCGTACTGATCGTTTTCTTCTACGTTACAGTCATAATTATTGAGAAAACGTTCCGCGATAACCTCAGGAAGGCCGCTGTTTACGACAGTTTCATATTCGTCCTCGTCCTCGATGTAGTCTTGTAGATGATTTTTTGCATCCTCGACAGCACTCTCAAAACGATGTCCCTGATAGATATCGTCCCAATGATCGAGAACGTAATCCAATGCACAAGCGTAACCATAACTCCAGCCGCTATGGTAACTACCCTCTATTGCAGTTTTACCATCTTTTTTTTGCGTATTACGCATGGCAGTCAGCATTTTTTTTGTCAGCATGATTCTTTCACCTCCACAAATGGCAGGCTTGCCAGAAACAAGCCGTCTGCGTAGTCGTTGCCAGACTCGATATTGATACGTACAGGCTCGGCATAAAGCAGGCTCATGAGACCAAGGATGCTTTTGGCGTCAGCCCAAGAGTGTTTGGCATCAAACACAGTTACCGTATAATTGCATTTCTTCGCAAGCTCATTCAGAGTTTGCACATCCAGAAAGCTGTCCAGCTTATAAGTTTTAGTCATTCGTCTTCTCCGTTCTCATATCGACATACCATCCGTCATCGTCATCTTTCGTGACGACCATGGAAGTGATTTCCTTGCCGCACACAGTAAGTCTTACATCCTTTTCCTTTTTGGGAAGGCCGTTTACAACGCGAAGCATATCACCGAGAGTAAGATTCATACAGATACCACCTTTGTAAATCTAGTAATGGTTTTGTTAAAGAAAACATTTTCAGGATTTGTTGGGTAATTGATGCAGGGATACTTTTTAGAAAAGGCTTCCACACCATCAATGGCTCCCTCAGGACGAATCGGCATGATAACACCGACACCGTAATCAGATTTGACCAGTACCGGACGGCACATTTCGTTTGGGTCAACAAAGAACGATGCATCCGGAAGAAGCTGCATCATATCGATGAGATAGCGCGTATTGATAAGGTCATCGCCGATAAAGATTGGAACACCGAAGCCTCGTTTGTAGCAGTCTGTCACATTCCGCACGGAGATTTCGTATTCCTTCAAGCCTTTCACGGTTGGCATAAAGCTTGAAATGTCATATGTACAGGTACTTTTAGCATTATCCACGATATGGAAAATAGGCACGGAAGCGCGATTGTACAGGTTATGAGGAATACCGTCTATATAGTGTCCTTCATAAATGAGCGCACCGCAGTACGGATTAGAAATACACTGATACTTTCCATCCATCCAGTAACCTGTGGGAATATCATTTTTTGTGCGTTTGTTTTCCCACTCGATCACCTTTATGATTCGTTTTGCCGCGTTGAAACGCTTGCGTTCGACTTCTTTCGACATGATTACTCTTCTTTCGTTTGTGCTTTTCTCGTTTCCGTTTCGGAAAGTAAATAAGCGTCTCCTCGTCTGACTTTTCGGCTTGTTCCAAGTCCTGTATATACATTTCAAAGCAATAAAGTTTACGGCAGAATATATACACAGCGATAAAGAACAGAGCCACAAACAGGAATGAAACGGAAAGATCGTACCAATTTGTCACGGTCTGTCATCACGGTTCGCTGAGACCAGCGAGATAATAAAAATCCCTGCTACACAGCCAAGCGTCGGCAGTGCAGCGACCAGTACAATGGGAAGCGTCACCATGATTTTCACCTGCCTTTCGTTATTCATCGATTGGATATGCGCTCAGATTCCACGCATTACCACACTCGTAATAAAGGCCATATTTGCTGAACAGATCCTGCAAGGCAAACATGTCATGAGTGTTAAGGATGTCATACAGAGTGCCTTCAAAACTCATGCTCAAAATATTCGGCTCACGGACATATTCAAAGTAGTCACGCGGATCCATATTATCTTCGATGAATGGCGTGCCGCCGTAGCAATACACGGTTTTGCCGTTTTTATCCTTGCCGCTTGTACCCATGCGCTTGCCGTTATAGTAGATATACACATCCTGCCAACAATCATTCTCGATGCACCACGTATAAATATCACGAGCGAGTGCCTCGGCGCGGTCTGCCCAATCCATATCGAAACTCGGTGCCTTATACGGGTCATCAGACCTTCCTTTGTAGGCAGCAGCGATAATTTCCTCATCGTTTTCATCGATGATCGCCCAAAGGTCCTGCAGCTGTGAATCAAGGATGTCTTGTACGACACCATGCAGCTTTTCAGTTGTCAGGGTGCCGGGTTCATTATGTAAGGCATCGATTACCTGCCGGATCGTAAAGCCGTCAAGTGCGGGGTCGGTTTCATTCATAAAGCCTTCCGGATGGCGCGAGGATTCTAATAAAAACATGTTATCCATTATGATTCCTCCTCACTCGTCCATTGGGATAGCGTCGGTCGCCTCGATGCAACATTCATCCAGAGCGGTTTCAATGTTTTCCCGCAGCTGTGCTTTCAGGGCTGCATCACCGTGAGAAAGCTGCTGGTTCACCTTCTCGATGGCATCGTTGCTGTCCTTGGCATCAATGCAAACCGTCGTGGAAACAGAAACGACAACATTGTAGGTATTCATAATACACTCTCCTTGAAGAAGCCCCAGTTGGTCATGGTCGATTCGATACGGTCGGAAAGGTAGCCGTAGTCACAGCCGTAGATGTTTGTATCGCCGCAGGCAGCATCCCCGATTGCATCCCTGTCGCGGTCGGGATTGTCGATCTTGACACCCTTTTCATCGAGGAAGTCCTCAAAGATGTCAATGATCTGACCGATAAATTCGAGCTTGTCGCTGTTTGTCATATACATATTCTCCTGATTAGTTAAGTAAGTCCTTATCGATGATTTGGAAGTTTGCGCGGTGAATATACAGGGCATGACCGTCAATCATGAGTTTGGTTGTTTTGGGCAAATCCTCACAGACTGTCCAGTAGACTTCATCGCCGCTGTAAGCGCAGATGGGATCGCCGAGCTGAGACTGAATGACAACAACGACTGGTTTACCAAAGGAATTTTTATACTGGTTCACAACGTTCGCGATGATGGCGTTATCGCCGAGGCTGCCATCGGTTTCGCTGTGAATATCCTGCGTCTGGAAATCAACAGCGGGAGTAAGACCTTCTTCCGAGAAGATGACCGTGGAACCGCAATTACTGATTTGATGGCCATCAACGGTGATCGTGACCACAGAGGACAGCGTTTTCGTGTAACCCCAACCAGATTCTCCGTTGTACGTATATTCACGAACTACATTGGAATTCATGTCGATTTTGGAACCAGTGACGGTCATGAACTTTTCACCGTCGTTAGAGTAAAACTCACAATCGTAGGTGTTGCCTGTGATACTTCCGTTAAGGTCGTTGAAATCGCTTTCAAGTTCGGCACAGGAGCATAGGGAGAGCGCGAGGATAAATGTTATAAAGATGCAAAGGATAGATTTAGACTTCATTTTAAAACCTCCGGTTTATTTACATTCGACAACTCATTCCAGTGTTGACTCTGTGATGCTCCATTCGTGATAGATTCCTGTGTCAGGAACGCAAAGCTCCTTCAGAAACGGTCCATCACAGGCTACAGTGGCCTGATATCCCTGCTCCTTCAGGATAGAAATTGTGTTGTGAAAATCTGCGTCAACATCCTTGATCGCTGTGTCCTTGTTGCGGAATGCGTAATAATCATGGCCTTCATAGCTGGCGTATGCTACGATATAAATTGTTTCCATATGATTGCACCTCCATCAAAGCTTTATTTTATTCGTCCGTTACAATGAGATCTTCGCCAACGACCAGCGAGAGCGAATAAGAACTAAAATGGTCCGTAATGCCCCAGCTGTCGAAGTATTCGTTTCCTTCATCTAAGCCAACGCCAACATTTACATCATCCAAAATGTCCTGTGCGGTTGGGAGTTCGGTTTCGTCGGCAGTGTCAATGCCTGCGTCCAGAATTTCTTTGCGTTTGACTTCACACTCGCGGATAAAATGACAAGCCTTCCAACGACCTTTAGGTGTATATGTATATTTCATGCTGTACCTCCAGAAAAGTTCCATTATCACATAAGTGATGATTGATCGAGATTCTCATAGTCGAGTTCGGAGTCGCAGCGCGGGCAGGTGACTGGCATATCGCCGTTTTCATCACAGAAAAGCGGTTCACAGCACCGACCGCAGCGGCAAATACCGTAACGGTCAATGTAAACAAAGCTTGGTTCCATATCTGTTACCTCCATCAAAGCTCCGTTTCATTTACATTCGACAACCGACATGATGTCATAGCTGTCTGAGCCTGTATCTGTTTCTTCATCAAGACGACGTTTGAGTTCGGCTTCAGCAAGGAGTTCGCATTCGGCTACAACGAGGTACCGGTCCCAGAATTTGCGATTTCGTTCATAGACATAACAGGTATACTTTTTCATGTTACATCTCCATTTTCAGCGACAAGTTTCTGCAGTTTTTCATACAGTTTGCTGCAGGCATTGGCTCGCTGCTTTGCCAACTTTGCTTCTCCGCCTTTAAGTGTGCTTGCATATTCCTCGAAGTTTTCGCGGTTGGCTTCGAGCGCATCAATAATGGTCCAGAGCTGATTATTAGTTAAAGTGATTTTCATGGTTGTACTTCACCTCAAGTTCGGATTGTAGATAGGTTTCAGCTCCATGCACTGATTACGGCAGGCGCTGCCTTTAAATTCGCAATAGTGACATTTATCGAATATACCGTCTTGGGCTTTGAGGATTGCGTCCTCGTAGGAACGGTCTGTCATGTTGCACCTCCGGCTCAATACCTGGCAGTGAACCAGTTGATTTCTTCCGTTGTCATGTCCGGCATTGTAACGGGCTTATGTAAATCGTTATCAGTTCCATTACATCCATACGGGCAATTATCGCTGCAAAAACCAGTTTCATCAATGCAAACGCTGCATGGTGCGAGTGGGGCACCGCAGGAAGGACACCGGGTTACACCGTGAGCATGGATGACAACTTCTTTGTCGCACACTGGGCAGTATTCCATTGTGTAATCAGACATTTTCATAATTGGCCTCCGTCAATTTGCTCTTTCTCCATAGGTTTCAAGAGTGAAATTGCTGACGACAATACGATCTGCGGCTTTCATGCCAAATAGACGGCATATCGTCTGCCATTCAGAATCATTCCAGTCCTCCGGCTCAAGAATAAGAGGTTCGTTCATAGTTTGCTTTTCGTATCGCATTTGCCCGGCATTTAGGTTCAAACCGAGAGGCTTATAATTAAGCGTGCAACCGCAGCGAGGGCAGACATCAGGCATCTTACCCTTGCCATCTTGGTAAACGCGGACAAGACGCTCATCACAGCTAAAACACTTGACGATGCCAGAACTGTCTATGTAGGCAAAAGAAGATTTTGACTTCATTACCACACCTCCATCAAACATAAATTTTATGGATTTGTAATTGTCGTAGTATCGTGGTTTTCCTTTTCTACAACTTCTACAATTTTATAAAAGTCGCCATATTCCTTAAAGATACGCTCCTGCTCTGCAGATGCGGCCTCAAAATCAAACCTTTTTGCAGCAGCAAGGCAAGCTGTATCTGCGCATTCGTCCAAAGAAATATAAAGTGGAACACGGGATGTACGGATGTTTCGCTTGAGAACATATTGAGGTTCATCGATGCTAATACTGAATACAGACCATGTTGTCACATCATTTTCCGGCGTATTTTCTTCTAGTGTGATTCTATTCGTTTCATAATCACTTCTCATACAACAATGAATACCATTTTCAATACTATTGTCGTATTCTTTACAGGCGTCACGATCTGCCGCCTCAAAACATTCATGTTCACTATCAAATGGGCCAACCACAGTAATATCTGGATCAAAAGAGTATGTACACAAGTAATACCATTTGCACATAAGTTTTACCTCATCTTTTTCGCAAAAATAGGAAACCTCTCAGTCATAGAAATCTCTCACGATAGTTTCGCACCAGCCATCATCCGGGATACCGCCATCGTCGCTGTCGATGAAAGAGTTGGCAAGCGTCTCTGCATCGCCTTCATCAATGGCACGCTGGATACGATCTTCGATTTCATCTTCGGACCACTCGCAATCGTATTTGCTTTGGAAGTATTCACGGATGTAATCCTTGGCTTTTTCAGTAGCACGCTGCATGAGTTTGTCTTCATGGATTTCCTCACAGAGTTCATCAAGATGTTTCAGCACAAAATTCAGTGCGGCTACATAACCAAGCTCATAATTGTAGTCGTTGAACGAGTAGCACTCACAAGCTGCTTTTGCTTCCAAACAATGCTTGTTACGCAGAGCTTCCAAATCTTTCTTAGTCATAAATGTTACCTCAATTCATAAAACGATTTTTGGGTGTTTCCATGTTATCGAACATCGACCATGTGGTAGTGTCCGGCACATCATCGAGTTCGTTGGGCGTCTTAATAACGATTTCTCCGGCGTTCTTATACTTTTCGACGATGCTGGTCATATCATTCCGAAGATCTTCTTCATGCTCATGATTTGCGTCCTCTTCCATTGCCTTCCAACAAGATTCTTCATCCTTAAAAGGCCCGACAAGACGGCGGGAAGGGTCAAAACTATAGGTTACAGTGTAATAAAAAGACATTTCTGTACCTCCTGATTTTTTAGGAACGACTGTAGATACTGTGATAAAGAAAATTCTTCGGTGTGCGGGATAATCATTTACTCCTCGATAAAGTGGATGTGCCACCAGTCGTAGTAACAATATTCGTCACCAATCGGCGTAAGATAAAAGTCACTTTCATCCTCACATGCGAAGGTTTCTCTATGGTACTCATAAAGCTGCGTTTCTTTTTCATCGTTTACCATTTTCCTTACAGCAAGTTCTGCCTGTTTGTAACTTCCAAAGCAACGAGTTTCTATGATTTTGGGATTATAACCCACTTCAAGATAGGTATGTACGACAAAGAATTTCATGCAATTCGTCCCTCCTAGCCTTACTGTGAGAGCATATAGCCGCGCTGAAAGTCTACGCAGCGATCCCAGTCCATGACTTCAGAGATGGAATTATTGCCAGTTTCATTTTCAAAGGCACATTCGGCAATGAGCTGGCAATAGTCTGCGACCGTGAGCGCATTCTTGCCGGTGTCATGAAGGCCGCCGTATCTTTCTACCATTTCAAACAGCGTTTGATAATAGCTGCTGATATGACCTGAGATTTCATCAAGAGTCATGTCGCCGACATCTTCAACGGATTGCGTGACGCAATAGGTTTTATCCGTGTCTTCTGTGGTGTCCAGCCAGACGATCTGGGTGAATTCATACCTTGTGGGCGAGAGCTTGCGGCAATACTGGGCGCAGTCGGAATCTGTCAGAAACCAGCTGCCAACATTGCCGGGAAGATCATGTACATTCATTGTGATTCTCCTTATTCAAAGCCAGTTATCCTTTCTTGGCAACGTACAAAAGCGGATACAATAATCAGTTTTTATATTTCACCCTTGGCGGCTTGTATTACAGCATCAGCGCGTCGAAAATCACCCTTTTGTTGCGTCAATACCTGTGATCTGCTTGAAGATGGCTGCATCAAAATTGGGAATAGAACGGATTACATCCCGGTCGGATTCATCGAGGCTTTCCCACCAACGGATACAGCAGTCAGAAGTGTCCAGAACTTTCAGGAAGCCACCTGTGGTCTTATATTCAGGATGGGCTTCTTTCTCTTCATCGGTCATGTCATCATCCCATACCCAAACATTGGACGTGAACAGAATCTGATTCAGCAGATAGCAAGCTTCACTATCACGCCACTGTCTGAGAGTCATGCCGGAAGGTTTATTGAAAATTAGGGCATCAGGTTCTTCCGTGCAGAACACACCGTTGGAAAAAGAAGCTATGTTCCAGTCGCCGGTGTTACAATCGCCTGTATTGCGGTTGCCGGTGTTGAAGTCTCCAGTGTTGCCATTACCAGTGTTCCAGTCGCCTATGTTGTAGATACCAATGTTGCGGTTACCGATGTTGCGGTCGCCAGTGTTGAAGTTGCCGGTGTTGCGGTTACCAGTGTTCCAGTCACCTGTGTTACGGCTACCGGTGTTATGGTTACCGGTGTTGTGGATACCGGAGTTACAGTCTCCGGTATTGCGGTCGCCAGTGTTCCAGTCACCTGTGTTGTAGATACCAGTGTTGCGATCGCCGGTGTTGCGGTCGCCAGTATTACAGATACCCGTACAACCCTTTCCTTGATTGACACGTTTCAGAACTTCATCCCAAGGAATTTCACGGATAATCTGAAGGTGATTGGTTACACATTTGTCGCCATCCTGCGCAATTTCATCAAGGGCGACGACTTCAGCACAGTGGTTGTTCGGATCGTTCGGATAATATTCAAAGCAATCCTTCAGATCAAGACAGAAGTGCATACTGGCGCTGCAAAGCATAGGCCCGACATCTTCTTTGAACTCGCCTGGACAGGTGTACTGCTTATCGCGGCAGGTCCAGTCATGGTTGAAAATTTTATATCCATAAACAGGCGCTTGTAATTTCATCGTTATAATCCTTTATTAAAATGATTCTTTAATCCACTCGCATTACATCGGAGAACGGAACAAATACGCCGCCGTAATTGAAACCCATTTCATACTCACCAGTATCCGCATTACAGGCTTCGCGGATTTTGTACCAGCGAGGCGGCATATCATTAAAGCTTACGAGAACGCGGTCGTTAGCGTCATCGATTTCGTAAACATTGAGGCTTGCGGTATTACAAATCGGATATGCACCGATTACCTTTTTGCACTTAGACATCTTCCGCCATCCTTTCTGGCTATTTGTACATAATTTTCATATAACGAAAATATGTATCATCTCATACCCATGCCGGAAGCCTGGTGGTGTCCGGCAGGTTATAAAGAAACTGCAGAACATCCTCAGGGACCTGTTCCGTTTTCCACGCGGTTCCATATTTATATCCGCACACAGGGCACGGCTTCGTGAGAATGCCATCGGGATGTTCATCTGGACGCAACCAACCGAGCGTCTTTTCCTCTGTCGCACCGCTGTTCCACTCTTGCTTCTTCTTCGGTTCGTATCGTGAGTCGTCAAGAGGATTCCATGAGGTTTTTTCGATCGGAAGGTTCCAAAGTTCCTTCTCTTCATCGGTTAAGGTAGCGAATCCATCTTCGCCAAGCTTACGGTTTGCACGATTCTTTAGCTCGCGTTGTTTCATGAAATATTCATGCGTGAGACTATAGTGATAAATCGTGACCTTTTCGGTTGCCAGTTCATCCCAACAAAGCGCCTTTTGGTGTTGGCAATACGGACGCATATCATTCAAATGCCAAAGATCCCAGCAATCGCAAAATTTGCGAAGCATCTCATTGTTCCAGCCTGTAGCGGGTGTGCCGTTTCTGATTTCATCCACGCACTGGCCTGCGCCGCCGACGCAATCTCCATTTGGCTTAGGACCAACAACACCGCAGATACTCAGACGAGTACCATCGTATTCGATTTTTGCATAGGCATTGACGGGATGTGTACGGCCATATACATCACAAGTACACGGATTGACGATCTTTTTAAAACCGGTCATAATTACTCCTCCAGACCTTCATCCACTACCTTATACGTAACGCCATCAGGCAGTTTTATATCGGGCATATCGCTTGCAAAAATGTAGGAAATGATTTTATCCAGAAGATATTTCATATTTCCCTGTTCAACATGGCGGAACTCATCTTCCGTACAAAGATACATACCGCTGTCATGAGATTGAAAGCCGCAATCATCATCGTAATGACCGACGAATCTGTCAACGTAATAGTTGATGTAGCCGAAGTATCCTTCCTCGATGTCTTCGTCCAGGAGGTTATCGCCTGTTCCCTGCTGCAGCGTGATGAGATAACTTTCATTTGCAGGAGTGTCTTTTACATAGACAAGCATAGTTGTCATCCTTTCTTCGTCTTCGTGTTTGTTTTATTCGGGTATTGGGCTTGCCGGAATCGAACCGACACTGGATGAGTCAAAGTCATCTGCCTTACCATTTGGCGAAAGCCCATCATGAACGGGTTACTATTCCACCCGAAAGCCAACCTGCTGGCACAGGATTTAGCAGAAAGGAAACATGGCAAATAAGCCATAGAGAATGGTAAAGTAAAAATCCTATCTAAGCAGGGATTGTCGTGCAGCGGAAGATACAGATTAGTCTCAGGTCTCTCTGTATCTGCAGCGGAGCGCCAATTCCTGCGTAAGACACCCTTGCTCGGAAGGGTGTGGAAAACGGTTTTCATTTCACTTTTGGTAATACCAAGAGCACATCTGAGATGGTATGTATTGTGCTATCAGATGTTGTACATAGGATTTTTGTTTTGTCACGAACTGAAAATATATGTTAGCAGACTCCGGAAGCAGCTTGAGCTGCAGACGATGTCTGTCGTGCGGCAACATTTGAAGCCATTATTGTGGCTCTGTTTCGCTGTTAGTTACCTGTGCATTGGCTATTTTCGAGGGTCCACAGTAAGTTGGGTACTGTTGCCAGCGGAGTGCGATGTCGTTGCTGACGGAAGGCACGGGTACCATTTTCTTCCGCTCAAAGATTTTCGTTTGGTAATACCGAACGAGTTTGCAGACAAAAAAATGCAAACTATACTTCGTGACAAAAGCTAGATTTTTATGTGACCTGAAATAACGTGAGTCTGCGCGATGAAGGCACAGTTGCTGAGCTGTTTCAGGGGCCGCCGGAACTCGTTAGATGGGTCGGTTTCTTTTGAATGACGTATTATGGCGGACTTTCTTTGGTTTAATGGATTGTGGATCGTGGCTCGGGTGTGCGAGTTACTCGGATCCGGATGACGGCAGCCCGGTGCCTCCATTGTTTTCCCTATCAAAAATTCACATTTGGTAATACCAAATGTCTTTGCATTGCGGCAAAGTATACGTCACATAAAATCTGGCTTAAATTGATTTACGCAGAGATCATTTGTTCATCTATTTTTAAAAGAGCCTCAAAATTTACACCGAATCTGCGGTTATATTCCTCTACAATTTCCTGGATGCGTACAGGCTCTACCATTTTGTAATAAGAATACAGGCCATGCAGTTTTCGGACATCTTCCAGCGGCCAGGGTCTTGCTGCATCACGACTATAAGACCCTGAGAATGCACCCTGACCATGACTGAGGATATAGCTTGTCAGCATAGACTCGAAATATTTTTTCTCACGATGACCGATACTGATCTCGTTATCCTTATTGAGCATGACACCGAGGATCCAGTTTTGACCGGAGCGGCTTCCATAATGGGTTTTCTTGGTGTTAAGCTGAAACGGTGCGTGCATCCAGCGCAGCGTATCAATGATGTAGTTCTCAATAACCTTGTAAGGGAAATCCACGCGGCAGGAGATGCACATATCATCTGCATAGCGGGTATAGACAAAACGTTCGGTTCTGGTATCGCCCATCTTGAAGTTATGAAGTTGATTAAACATACGATGGTCAAAGGGAATCATCATGACGTTGGTAAGAAACGGGCTGATGGGAGTGCCCTGCGGAAGACCACCATGCAGGGTGCAGAGCGACAGTGCTGTGCGCAGGTTGTGGACCCCATTGGGTTCTTCCCGAAGAAGGCAGAACGGATAAATTTTCAGGAATGTATCCATAAGGAATTCAATGGTCGTGCTGCCGAAGAAATCGTGCAGGTCAAACTTGACGAACCACTGCGAGGCCCATTTCTGATGCTGTTTAACGGCATCCAATGTGGAGCGTCCCCTGACATAAGCGAAAGCTGCTGTGTGGTGGTCGGCGAGCATAGCGTCCGACAGGATCGTTTTCAGTTCATTGAGAGCGCTTTTTAGTTCCGGCAGAGGGGCGTTGATCTCGCGCAAGCCGCCGCTCTTTTTCGGGATATAGAATCGATAGTAAAGGCTTTGACGATTGGAATTTTCAATCATAGCCTTGTATTTATCATTGAAAAGAACGAGCTTGAGATTGAGCTGATAGTTTGCAGCGATTTCACGCAGCTTTTGCGGTACATTGGTTGCGCAGACAGTTCGTGTACCGCTGCTGGTTCCGACCTTTAGTTCTGAAAGCTCATTGACCGTGATACCGGCCATCATTTCTTCGAAAGTGAGTTGATGATACCTGGGTGGCTGTACGTAAGTTATGTAAATCATTTCGTTCTCCTTTCTTCGTCTGGTTTCTGTAATCTGAAAGCGCTGAGTCGGGACTCAGGTGATCCTGCTTGATCCTCCTGTGGAACCTCGGGTAATCCTTTTTCTTCGCTGATGGAACTCGCTTTCCCAGATGAAGGTTGAAAGTAGAGTCGCTTTGGTCGTGTTGTGAAGCCTAAAACCGTGTAGTGGTTTGAGGATTTGTTCGTGTCTTCGTCTCCAACCCGATCGGCTCGCATCCCCGTGCCAGTTCGTGGACCATGTTAGGTCTTTATCAAGGATTTACTATTGGTAATACCAGTAGTTTTTGCAAAAGCAAAATATACATTACAGAAACAATTTATAATTCGGCTAATATAAGGCTATATAAATTCACATCTACATCGGAAGCACGCTCCCTCCGTTTGCAAAAGCGTCCATAAGGATGCAGCTCTTGTATTGTTTGCATTTAATGAAGGTGATGAAGTTATCCACGCCGATTGCAGACACTAACATCACAACACTCATCAAACCGACAGTCTGCCCACAGGCTGTCGTAGGCGTTTCCGCCATAGCTTCTTCGTGCGTGAAATCCATCGAAGCGATGAGATTTCCCACGGCATTGGGGTTGCGCCAATCTGCGGCGCGGGTCTCGCAATTTGTCATGCCGGTTCGAAAATCGAACACAGCTTTGACATTCATGTTATAACGGATGCTTTCACAGATAGCCTTACGGGTCTCTATGTTATCGACACAGAGGAATACATAGCCGGAGATACGCTGACCTGGTTCGTACCTGTCGTGACAGGTGATGTCACATTCGGAATTGATGGTAAGCATACGCTCCGACAACGCTTTTGTTTTATGGCGGCCAATGTCCATAGCTGTGAACAACTGATTGCCAAGGTTGTGAGGCTCGACGATATCATCATCATAAAGGTTGAATTCAGTGATACCATTTCGGACAAGGAGTTCTGCGACGACACTGCCAACGCTGCCGCATCCGATGATATTACAAATACCTTTCACATCCTTTGGGTTGAAATACCCGGTTACCTTGCTCAGATCCATATTCACACCTCATTCCTGGCCCACGGGTCGTTTTTCGTGAACTCTTCCAGCATCTCCTCGTCGAGTTCATCGACACCGGCGTCCGGTGCGGGAAACTCATCATCTGCGAGCTGTGCCTGCGGCGGCAGCTGGGACATTCGGTGACATTTCGCCATCGCTTCCTTAGCAAACAATGCCATGCCGGAAACACCGACTTCAATTTTGTTGTGGTCAGTATCCCAGGCTGTGCCGAGTTCCTTATTTACAATGGTGACGTGGAAATCACCTTTTTTATTCAGGATAAAAAAGATGAAGTAATCCTTATCGCCGAGGTTTTTGATAACATCGGACTGATACACGGCATCTCTTCCGGAGCGGAATGCATCGAAATACACATGGGAATGACCGTGGAAGTTGATGGGATCATCGAGACCGTTTTCACTGAACAACCATTTCTGATATTCCTGTTGGTCTGTGGTGGTGGCACCGCCGCTTACGTACTGCGGAAAGGTCAGAATGTCATAGACAAGATACTTACGGTCGGTGATCTTTTTCGTAAGGCCGTTCCAGGCAATTTCCGTCTGGCAAGCGGCAACCAGAGTACACATCTTTACCCACGCAGTTGGCGTGAATAACAGACTTGCACTGTTGCAGGCGTAAGTAATGCCATCAGCAAACTCCACCCTGGGGCGACGATACTTGGACTTGGCTTTCATAGGATTCCATTTCATGTGTTATTCTCCTTCTTCCGCAATTTGTTCCATGACCTCATCAAGGGAAAGCAGGTTTCCATCATTATCGCGGATGACTTTTTTGTCGTGCCACTGGTTTGCCAAACGACTCGCGAAGCTATCGCACACAATACCATCTGTCAAATTCAGATTGCGCACACAGGACTGCGCCACATTGAAGGCTGCGATAAAATCGTGGTTTCGTTGCGCATCAGCCACCATATCTTGAAAACTACCGAAGCAGTTATACAACATGATGTGTGGCGCTGGAAGTCGATTTTCCCACACGGCGGACGATGTGCATATCTCGTTATTCCGAGAAAGAAAACAATCATCTGCCAGAGTAAAATCCGCGTAGACCTGAATATGATAGCGTTGTTCATCACCCCAGCAATATTGAAAGAACTTTCGGATCGTATCCGTCCGATACAATCCGGAAAGATTATTAACGATGGACGAGTGCCGTGTTCCCTTTACGATATACGCTTTATACATCGATTCATCGATATAATCGAGATCGCCGACGGCGATAAAGCAAAGATATTTGTGATTGTTTACGATTTTGCGGGTAAGATTTTTAATATTCTTTTGCGATTTGAGATACCGGAAAAGTTCATCGTCGATGTTATCACCGTTGCGGATCTTGTTCTCGATGACCTCTTTGCGGTCACACAGCTTTTCAATGGAACTCTGTTCTTCACGGATCTGTACCATCAATTCTTGGATATTGCTTTGTTTGGCTAGATAACTTTTTTCGATGCTGCGAAGCTCTTCTTCAAAACGGCTGGAACTAAGACCCTCGACGATAAAGCGGAGTCTTTGCTCTGCTAATGTGTCATCATTGAGGATATTTGACATGGCTACGGACAGAAGTGCGTGGTTATGCCTGAGCTTAGCGTTCGCAAACTCTTTCAAAATGGCCATGCCGTTTTCATCCGGCGTACCGAGCCAGGGAGCGATCATGGGAAGCAGACCGTAGCAAACATGCAGAGTCTCTTGATGACACTGATTCGTAAAGATCATGGTCACATTGCGTTCCTTATGTAACGCAAAATACACGGATTCGCCAGTTTGCTGTCTGACGAATACACTTTGCGTTTTAAGAAGGGTGAATCCGGCACTCTTCAAAGTGGATTCTACGCCCTTAGTGACAGAAGTGTTACTCACGATGATACGGTTTGTAATATTTGCGTATTGAAAGAGAACGGATTCCACCCCATTGGCGTCAATGGTGACCTTGTGATTTTCCTTTTTAAGAATCGGTGCATAGACCGCCATGAGAATGGACGGAAGGGCATCATCGATATCGGTAAAATAGACATCCCCGTGTACTTCGAGGACATTTTTGTACAAGAACAGCGCTTCTTTTGCGCCGAAAAGAGATTGCATTGACCTCTCCTTTCCACGGGGACGACCCGTTATGATTTACTGATTGCCGCCGTCGCTCTTGGGGCTGTTGACCAGGAAGGCCGTGTCAGTGACATTGTAGTCGGCGAAGGTCTTATCCATATCCATCATGCGCAGCGGGATACCGTTCAGGTTGGTGACGCCGGTGTTGAAGTCAACGCCGTGTTCCTCGGCACAGCGTTCCATAACGCTCTTGATGGTGTCGGAATCGGAAACCTCGTACAGGTTGCGGTTAGAAACGGAACCACAGTAAACATTGATCGTCATAATAAATTTCTCCTTTTTACGTTTATGTATTGATTTTCAGACGTTTGGCTTACGCCTCGATCATATTCATGACGGAGTTTTGCTCGTTGTTGATGGCGGTAATGGCAGCGTCGATCTGCTGTTCGATTTTCTTTGCATACAGAGCGCGGGCACCGATGTACTCAGCAACAGCGGCCTTGGTTTTCTCAGGCGTATCCTGGACACTGGGAACCGGGAACATGACAATGGCTTTGCCGTTGATGTCGGTGTCCCCTTCCCCGAAGCACAGGAAGCTGTTATTCATGCCGCCGGTGGTGTCGGTGGAGATGGAAAATACCGGATGGCGTTCCTGACCGCTGCCCTCATAGAGCTTGAGCGCATCAGGGCGGTTGCGCTTGACCTTATTGAGTTCATGATTGGTATAAGCGGACGTGATACAAACCTGGTTACCAACAATACTGATTTTCATAATGGTTCCTCCTTTGTAAATTGTTGAAGTTTCTGCGTATGCGGGCTTAAGAAATCCTGCCGAGCGGCAGGGCGGACAAAATATCGACAAAGCCATCTGCATCAATGGCCTTATCATACGTTTTGATAGCCAGCTCAATCAGGCGGGCGTTTGCGGTTGTCACGATCTCACTGAAGGTACACCCGACAAAGCTGATGGGAATGCCTTTATCGATCGCTTTAACAATGGAATTATGCAGCCGCACGATTGCATCTGGGTCATCACCACGGATGATGTGGCAGGTCTGTCCATTTCCAACAGGGATGAACAGTGCATAGCTCCAAATGTTTCCATACAGGAATTTATGGACGGAAATGGCTTGCGTCTGTACAACCATAGGGTCATCTCCTCTCTGCGTGAATTGTTGAAGTTTCTGTGTACAAGAGCATAATATCATGCGGATTGTGGAATGTCAAGAGGTTTTTTGCGGATTTTCGTTCACACAGCCTTGTTTTCAGCCAGCAGCGTTTTCAATTTCGATTCCATAACGGCATCACCGGAAAGCAGCTTCATCATGATACTGGCAACGTTGCGAGCTTTGGTCGCATAATTGCTGCCGTACATACCGGCGGCATCGCGGAAGAAGGACGGGTTCGTCTTCTGCATGAAGGGGATGAGGTTTCTGTCCACCTGTGCCATGAGCTGAGGCTGTTCTTCATAGATGATGGCAAGCGCTTTCATGATGTACTGGCTGTACCCAGCCTTGTATTCATGCCAGTTGGCCTGCCGGATGGTCTTGAAGATCCATTCACATTCCACAGGGTCTTTCTTCATCGTGTTGAGGGCGACCGTGATAGCGGAAACATGGCCTGGGGTCTTGACGCCATAGGCTTTCATAATGCGGGAAAGTTCGGGGTAAGCGGCATATTCAGAATTTTCTTCCGCCGCGACAAGCCCGGCGTTGAACTTGTTGTGCTCGTTGACACGAACACTGTTCTTGTCCTGCTGTGCGAACTGGGCAGCTTCCTCGGAGCGGCTGATATTCACCTGAATGTTTGCGAGAAGGGACTGCAGACCAGCCAGCTTTGCGGCACGCCAGCGTCCCTGACCGTCGATGATGGCAAACTGGCCCATATCCTCACGATAGGACACCACGATCTGACCGGCCTTTGCATAATCGAAATGATTCGCCATATCCACGATCTTATCGGAACGTGTTCCGCGAATCTCACGCTGATAACTTTTGTCCACAAACAGAAGATCCAGCGGGATATTGGCGACCAATTCGCCGTTCATGACGACAGCGTTTTTGGTGGCAGCATCCACGATCATCTGAGCGCGGAGCTTATCGGAATTGGTAGCGGCGGACTTGATGGTTCTTGCGTTGTTCAGTTTTTTCATAGTGATTGCTCCTTATCTTTTATCGTTTTCGTTTATACTTCATCACGCGGGGATGCGTGAAGAATTCAATTTATAACCGTTCTCATCCATGTAAGCCAGCAAAAACTTTTCACTTACACAACACTTGTTTGCCAGCCAGTGCGTAGAGTTACGGCTTCCAATGTATAACGGATAGTATACTGTGAGCATATCTCGCATCCACCTGTTATCCGTTACAGATTTTTCGAACAATCCATACAATCTGGCGTCCTTGAGTAGGATCCATTTCGTTGTATGTAGGTTTTTGTAAACATCCTCGAGTTCATAATGCCAGTTCTCATACAGATTCCAACATCGTTTAAGCTCATTTTTTGTATAAGGACGTTTTCCTTCGTCATACTCCTTTAGAGTAAGAAGGTGGTTTTTCTTTATGTACTGGTAAATGGAATTGACACACTTCACGTTTAGTAATTCGGCAAATTTGACCAGAGTGATTTCTCTGTCAATATACTTGGGATAAAATTTGTCGAATTCCTCTTTTCGGATAATAGAAACATTGCGCTGGCCTGTGTATTCTATATCCCTTTTTGTTGGTATGCCGTGCTTTTTTATTATATGGGTAAACGACTCACCAGATTTAAGGCCAAGCTCCTCGGCAGCCTCATCGGAAGAAAGTTCAAGTGCCATATATTTGTGGTATACGTTCAGGAACTCCTCTTCCGTGTACTTTGCCTTGGGACCAGGTTTTAAGGGTTTTACATCCATAATGGCGCAGATTTTTAACGGTTCAAAGTCTACGCCGAGCATCTTATAATTCCTGTTCGCCGTGCGAACGGCATCTTCACAGGACTTATAGTCATTAAACTGCGACATCAAAACAGGCTTATCACCCTGCATCTGCACGGCGTAATACATTGCCATGAGTTTCACCTCTTTCATTCATCATTGTATACGGCAGTCTGCCGTTGGTAGTGGGATGCTTTCACCGGATGAATTGGGAGCAAAACAATTCACACGGCGGCAGGCCCACCAACTCCTGCTATGTATGGAAATGGAGGTGTCTAAGGACGCTATGGACTACGCCCCTATCCCCTTCCATAAGGGATAGCTGTTTACACGACCTTTTTGAACCAGACATTGATCCAGTCCAGGTCATCGAAATCCTCACGCTCGAAGCGGAGGGAATAGATAGCACGGTATTCATATCCCTGCTCAAGGCGGGCTTTTATGAATTTATCATGATCAACTCCGCAGTCGCGAAAGCCAAACATAAAGGTTTCGTTTGCGATGGTATCGAAGTTTGCATCGCCGCGCTGCCATTTCAGGATGGGATACAGGTCGATAAGTAAATCGCTTGCGTAGGACTCACATTTCCCGGCCTCTTTCATGAGCGTGGAAAAGATCCCGCTCATATTCACACATGCCTGCTGACCATGGCAGTAAGGTCTTTCACGGTTTGTATCAATTTTCAGATCGCTATAGCAAATCATAGTATTCACTCCTCATCGTCATTATTCATGCCATCCCGCATTGCCCGGCGGAAGGAAACCACCAAATCTGGATACTGTTTCAGCTCGTCCAGAGTGAACCCGCAGGCTTCCAAAGCAGGTTCATAATCGCACGTGTAGCTGTATTCATGGTTGGCCAGTTCATAGCGGAAAGCATGATATGCCCAATCATCTTCGTTCTTGATAAAGGCGTCACGTTCCTCTTTGGAATTACGTTCAAGCATTTCCATAAGAGCGTCACGGTCTTCCTTGCGGATAAACGCGCTATAAAATACACTGACGACCTTATCGGTTTCCGACGGGTCAAGGCCGAGCCTGCGCATCCCATCATTGAACTGCTGATCGCTGTAAGCAAACGCAATCGGGAAGCTGTTCATTTCCTTCTGGTGACGTTCCTGCATCTGTCTGTAAGTTTCCATATCCATTCCCCTTTCATGCGGGCTGGTTGATGCATGTATTACGATTGATGTAGTAATCATAATACTCGCTTACCTTCTTGGCTTCTGCAGGAGTCAAATCGACTTCGATGCAGAGTAAGTCATCACCGACCAGGTAGATTTTCGGCGTGAAGAGGTTCTGCTCAAGATAATATTTGAACCATTCCGCTTCGCGGCGGCAAAGGCTTCCGAAAAGGGTCTTATAAGTCATTTTCATGCGAACTCACACTCCTTTGCGGGTAACACATCGTTGCAACAGGCATTGTATTCACGGACATACCAAAGAGGAAGATTGCGCTCATCACAGAATCGATTTCGATACTGCTTCGCCGCTTCTTCCGTCTGGAAAAGACGCGGACAGGTCGCTGTGATCTTACCGAAGTAATCACGATTCATTGTGCCAATATATTCAATGCACTTGTAATCCTGCGGAATAGTTTCCGCGATATACCTCCCGGTGCCTCGCGGCGTGGAACAAATCATATACTCTGCCATTTCATTTCACCTCAATTTTTGGGCACAAGAAAAGCGCCCTTGAAATTGATTCAAGAGCGCTTGGGTTATCATATTCAATTTGTCAGCTGAATAGGTCGTAGGCCATCTGGACGAAGTCATTGGCGGCAGACGGGTCATTCAACGCCATGTCGAGGAAATCAACGCAGCAATCCATGAATTTCTGCGGTGCATACTTGCGGACTTCATCGGGATTCATTTTGTAGGCCCAGGCGACGTTGATGCCGCCGTTTGCATTGTCGCAGGATTCCTCATAATCACCGTTTCCGTTTGTGGTGAACCAGCGGCTTTTATCGAGCCAAGACCAATGTTTGGTATCCTTGGCGAATTTGAGACAGGCGTTGAGGTATTCATCGTATGTCATTGCAATCACTGAGCCTTTCTTTTCGCAGATTCGTCCTTGATGATATACATGGTATTCGCAAGAACGCTTTCGTTCATTTCGTCCATACGAGATTCTAGGCGATCCATGTGTTCATTCAGGCCCTGAATGCCATCGGCGAGAAGGTCGATTTTCTTTTCGATGTGTGACTCCATATAGGTCATCATGCGGGTTTCGGATTCCTTGACGAGTTCACCGCATACCTCGCGGGAGACTTCTGTCATCATCTGCCGAAGCAGATCGATATCATTTTTATCGAGTGCCATAGCTTGCCTCCTATACCGTGATGGTTTTCATCTGCTTATATTATACGCGCTTCTCAACGTATTTGTCAATGAAGTCATGGCCTTCACGGAACGGTTTTTCATTCACGGCCAGTACAATCAGGAGGGCGGCGGCCAGAACTACGATTACAACAGGATGCGCAGCTGCCATTGTGCAAATTGCACAAATCATCATCAAAATAGTGCTTACAACAGCGATACCGAGGATAATACGATTCATGGTGCTACACTCCTTATATGTATAAAATGTTGCATAAACATACATTATTCATCGTATGCAACGGTGTATTCATTCTTACTCGCCGATGATGTATTCATCGGTCTGATTCCATACGGTCACATAGGCGGTCTTGCCTGCGATTTCAATGTGCAGGCTGCGCATGGTCTGCCGATAGGTCAGGAAAGCGGTTCCTGCGGCCAGAGCGGCGCACAGAGCCACGGTCAGGATGATTTTCATTGCGTTCTTCATAATTGACACCTCTTTATCATTCTTCCGTCAATTCATCGCTGCGATGATAGCGTGAAACTGGATCCACTGGGCGACACGTTTCGCTTCCTCGTAGGTCGTGGGGACGACCTTGATGCGGAATTTCCTATCACCCATCTG
>ENA-OPXC01000200-OPXC01000200.1-human-gut-metagenome-genome-assembly--contig:-NODE-200-length-58114-cov-7.480218_pt1 | contig 58114 bp, 51 predicted proteins | sample MGYA00241512_ERZ502016 | MGnify/ENA primary metagenome ERZ502016 (study PRJEB25962, sample SAMEA2043043) | human gut metagenome | biome: human gut; feature: human-associated habitat; material: faeces...
ATACACAAGGTACTGCTATATATACATATCTTGAATAACTTCTCCATTTTCTTTTCAATTTTAATTTTTTTAAATATTTATCTTTATCAAATTTTTTCATACAATCTATATCCTTATTACTATCATAAACTTAAGAATAAGAATATTTTGTCAAATTATGTATTTACAAAAAGTTTACACTTTTCATAGAGCATAAAACTCTATGAAAACCCTAGGTGAAATCTGAGTCAAAATGCCATTTGACCATAAATTTGACTATAATAAAAATTTGAATTAGTTACTACAAAATATCATTCAAAGCCTTTATTTATATAGGTTTCAATCAATTTAAATTGACTATAATTTTGACCATAATTATACAATTTTATTAACAAATTTATATAGAAATTGTCGTATTTATATGGTATATTTATGCTATGAGTTAAGAATAAGATCCATATTTTTGCTTTCATAGAGTTTTATGCTCTATGAAAAGTATAAAGCTTTTGTAAATATATTATTCAACAAAATATTTTTATTCTTAAGGTTATTATTGTAGTAAGGATATTTAGCAGGATATGACAAAGTTTGATAAAAATAAGTATTTAAAAAAATTAAAATTACATAGATTGTGGCAAAATTATTCAAAATATTTTTATATAGGTATACCTTATTTATTATGTTTAGTTTTAGGCTATCAATATGGAAAAAGTTCTTATGAAAGTATGACTATGGTATTCAAAAATAATCATTATGTAATAGAAAATTCAACTTATGGAATATATGCTTTTGTAGAAGATACTAATAATATAAATAATGGATATCCTATACTTAAATGGCAAACTGAAAGAGAGAATAACTAGTATGAAGAAAAAGAGTATGTTAATAATTGTTTTAATTCTTACTTTTGTTGTTTCAATATTTATGATTAATAAAAATCATGAACTTGTGGATAAAGAATCTTTAGCAGTTTTTATAGATGATGTTAAAACAGATAGCTTTCCTTCTAAGGGAACTGTAACTTTTTTGAAGGCTGATTGTGATAGTAATGCTACTATTGAATGGGATAAAGATTCTTGGGGATTATTTGCTTCTAATTTAACTAAAAAGACTAAGTGTAATCTTTATTTTAAAAATTTAGAAAGTATAAATGATAAACTAAATGATTTAGTTAAAAGTGATACAACGAATATAGCAAGTGATGATCCTGATGGAAACATAAGATATATAGGGGCTAGTCCTAGTAATTATGTTTATTTTAATTGTAGCGATTATGATAATCAAACTAGTGATACTTGTGAGATCTGGCGGATTATAGGACTTTTTAAAAATATAAATAAAGAAGATGGTACTAAAGAAGATTTAGTTAAAATAATAAAAGATGATAGTATTGGCAGTGTAGCTTGGGATACAAATAATTCTAATATATGGGCAAATGCTTCTTTAAAAAGTAGTTTTAATAGTGGAATTTATTATAATAAAACATTAAAAAATGATGCTACTAGAAATATGATAGAAAGTGTTGTCTGGAAATTAGGAAGTACTACTTCATTTATTGGTGATAGTGATGGTAATCCTAGTAGTCTTTATTCTGCTGAGAGAAATTCTAGTAATTCTAATAATTGGACAGGTAAGATTGCTCTAATGTATCCAAGTGATTATGGGTATGCTGTTGGTGGTTCTGATAGAGAAACTTGTCTTTCTAAGTCTTTATATAATTGGAGTAGTATGCCTAAGTGTTATAATAATAATTATTTATATAAAGCTAATATTTATCAATGGACTTTAATGACTAATAATTTAACTGGAAGTTATGTTTATGCTGTAAAATCTAATGGTGGTTTTAATTATGGTAATGCTTATTCTACTGATGATGCTAGACCTAGTCTTTTTCTAAAATCTGGTATTATTATTAATAGTGGTGATGGTTCAAGAACAAATCCTTATCAACTTTCTTTTTAAAGTTCTTATTGACACTATAAGAAAACTATTGTATAGTAACTAATCAAGAAACGGACGTTATAATTATATGCGTTAATAGGGGGAAATAATATGGAGTCTTATGAATATGGTTATGATAAAAATGAAAAAGGAAAAATGATTTTAGCAAGTATTTTGGATATGGTTAATGGTGGGGCATTAATTGCAGGACCACTATTAACAGCAAATAGGAGCATGTGCGATTGGGTTGATAGCCTATATCATAGAGGAGATACGGAAAATACTTATGGTTATGATAAGAAACCAATAATAAAAATAAATCAAAATAATTTTTATGTATTTAATATAAGTAATGCGACTGATTTAGTTTGTGCAGATGCTTATGCTAGTTTTTTGGATAAAAAGGCAAATGATAATACAAATAGTAATGTATCTTATGCGGTTGTTTTACATACTAAAGCTTGTACATTGGGAGAAATATATAAAGATATTGATATGATTCAAGCTTTTTTAGCAAGACATCAAGTAGAATTACCGGTTTATTTATCTATTGATGAATTAATGGAAAATAAAAAGTTAGATACAAAACAAAAAGAAGAATTAGTAAGTGCTTTTATTAAAAAGTTTGATATGTCAAAGGGTTATTTAGGAATTAGTGGTAAAGATTCTAATTTAGTAAAATTTAATGAATATGTTATGGATATCACGGATTATGATACTTATGTAATTCAAGACTCAGAAGAAATAAAATATACTGGTAGTCATAATATGATAAAATACTTAGATGGTTCGATAACAGCTTCTGATTGGTTAGCTAATTCCATTGCTAGTAAACAATTAAATAAGAGTGAAAATTTAGTTTATTCAGCGGTATATACAATTCAAGATAATGAAGATCTTAACTCGGTTGCTCTTAAGTTTGGCTTAAGTGTTAATGATTTAAAAAAATATAATAATATAAAATTTAAAACTCCTAAATCTGGAGATAAAATTTTAATTCCTAATCTTTATGTAACAGTTGATCCAAAAACTAATGATAGAGCATTTACTTATGCAGTTGCCTCTGGTATTGATATTAGTTTATTTCAAGGTATAACTGATTGGAATGTAATATCTAAGACATCTGACTTTGTTATTTTAAGGGCTTCTAGTGCTTGTCTTTCTAAGGATGATGCTAGTTTAGCTCCTAAGTTAGTAGAGGTTAACAATTTAAACAAACCATTTGGACTTTACTTTTGTATTGAAGGAAATACTGTTCTTGCTACTGATGCATTTGAAGCTAGATTTAGAGCTAATATAGCTAATTTTGAAGCTATTTGTAATGCTAATGGTATTAATATTAATAAAGATAATATTCCATTATTTATTGATTTTGAAAGGTTTGAAGCTAATACTGATCATTTAGAAATAATGCGTAGTGCAGTTCGTGTTGCAAATGAATTAGGATATAGTAAAGTTGGTCTTTATGCTAATTCATCGACAACTAAAAGAATAAGTCAAGAATATCAAAGTAAAGGTACTTCCTTAGCTAATGAAAATACTATTTTATGGTTGGCTGGAGGTCCTAATTATTTGACTAGTAGTTACGTTGAAGCTAAGAGAGCAGAAAGAAATGAAGAAAATCAAGAAAGAAAAGCTAATAATGAATCTACTATCGATACTCCATTAGGTCAAGAAATTGGTTTTGCGATTGAAGATTTAGAAGAACAAGAGAATACTTCATTTGAGGGAGTTATTCCAGCAATTAGACAAGTTGGCAACTATGTTAATAATACTGGTGCTGCTAATGGTGATGGTGTTGCTGATTATAACTATTTATATAGTGATAATCTATTTGGAAATGATGCTTTTGGAGAAACACCAGATAGCAATCCTAATACTATCGAATCAACCATTAAAAGTGTAGATGATTATCGTAATGTTACTAATTTATTGCCATCAGTTTTAGCTCATCCCGATGGTGCCTTATTAGGGGCAATTACATCATATGTTTTTCTACTATGGACAAAACAAAGATTTAGTAAGTTTTTTAAAAAACGCGATTTAATTGCACCATCAACAGTTGTAGCAAGAGAAACTATTAAATTAGCTAAGCATACTGGTGCTGCTTTAAAAAGAGCTAGAAGATAATTAGAGTTTAGAAAGATAAACTCTTTTTTCTTGTTAAATTTAAAAATTAATTGTAAAATAATGAAGAAATTTTGGAGGATTATATGGATTTTGATTATAATACGATGTATAGAGAATATTTTAAAATTTATGAAGATTGTAAACGTAAGTATAGTTTTGGAGAAATAAGTGAAAGTGAATTTAGAAAAATAGTAATTTCTGCTACTAATGATTCTTTAAAAGAAGATAATGTTTTAAATAATGGAACTTTTAAACTGATATTAAGATCTAATATAGATAGGTTACTAAAAAAAGAAGTTATAGCAAAAATAAAAGATAATCAGTATTATTATTTAAGTAATTATTTTAATGGATTATATATAATTGGTCAAAGCTATGATAAGTTTTTAATGATTTTAGAGGCAATCATTAAGTTTTTAAATACTTATGAAGTTAAAATGACTGGGGATACAGCTTCTAAATTAATAGAAAATAATATTAATGTTAATTATATTATTAGAAATTTATATTCTTATAATTTTCGTTTAAGACATACTAAATTATTTAAGGATTATAATATTAATATGTTACTTTTATATTATGGGTTAAACCATAAAACTTTAGTATCAGAAGAGCAATCTATAGTTATAAATGATGATATTATAATGGATAATAAGTCTATAAGAGAAAGAAATAAAAAAACTAATACCAACCGATTTAAAGATGGACAAGTAAAAGAAAGAAATCAAACAATTAGGAAGATAAATAAGAGTATATATTATATTTTTAATGAGTATACACATGAAGAAGTTAATAATGCTTATAATTGTTTAAGTGAAGCTAATAAGAATGTTTTAAATAAGTTTTATAATGCTTATTTAGAACCAACTAATTGGGATTTGCTTACAGGAAGTTATGCAGCAGAGATATATAGGATTTTATATATAAATATGGATCTTATTTTAAAAAGAAATAGAGGACTTGTTAGTCATAAAAAAAACTTATATTTTAGGTATCCAACTTATTCTAAAGAAGAAATAAAAACGGTTATAGAAAATCTACCATTTGATATGCAGGAATTAATTGGTATCCGTTTTGATATAAATGGTAATTATAAATCTGGTAAAATAACTAAGGAAGTATATAATAAAATCAAGGCTATAAAAACTGGTATTATTCCTAGAAGATTAAAAAAGTTAAGAATAAGTAGATTAATAGATTTTTTAAGTTTATATTACTATAATAGTTATAAAAATGAACAAATAGAAGAAGTATTACTTTTCTTAGGTAGTACTTATCAAAATAATTTATATCAATCTTTAGAATTTAGGGATTATATGGGTAATGTTAAAGATGAAAAACTTTTTAAGAAATGTATAGCTATATTTGATATGCATATAAGAAGAACTGATAAAAGAGATATTATTATTAATCAAATAAAAAGTTCTTATGAGAATGTTTCTGATGAATTAGTTAAAGTACTATTAATGAAGATGGGATACTTTGATGGAAAATGTTATTCTAATATGGAAATAAGTGTGCGCTTGCATATTAGTTTAAAAGATGTTGAAGAGGATTTAAATATTTTAGAAAATATTGTTAAAGATTTAAGATGTAATAGTAAAAAACTTAAGAAAAAAAATAGTTAGATTACTTTTAATTTAAGTTAGTCTAGCTATTTTTTTAAAATATTGATGATTGTAGTAATAACGATATCTTCCATTTTTGAATAATCGAGGCTTTCATGTTTATGATAACATTCTTCATGGGCTAAATTATCAATTAAGTTAACAATTAGATGCATTTTTTCTTTTAAACCATTATCGTTGTAATCATTGTTTTTAAATAAAAGGTATAGTTTATTAGAAAAGGCTATTTCTTGTTTTTTAAATATGTTCTCAATATCTTTATCTAAGTGTTCCATAGCGGTTATTTCTTGATGGGCTTTGGAAGATGAGGTGTGTTGCTTTTTATTGGCATTAATTATTTTTTGAAAAAATTGATATAAATCATTTGGTAACTTGGCATTTTCATCGATTAAGGAAAAAATAGGAAACATAATATCTTCGGAGTATTTATTAATACCGGCAATAAATATTTCTTTCTTATCTTGGAAATATTGATAAATAATACCGGTAGAAACACCTGCATATTTAGCAATTTCTGGGGTATTGGTTTTATAGTAACCATTGTTACATATAAGTTCAAAGCCTTTAGCAATTATTTTATCCCTTGTTTCAATCGATCTTTTTTGGGTAGGTATTCTTGTTATAGCCATATATGTTTACAAACAGTCTTTAAGTTTAAGATTGTTTTTCCTTTCTTAGTAATATAAGTTTAATTATAAAACTTATTTATAAAATTAGCAAATAATATGAAAGAAAATTCATTTTTTAATTATCAAGATTGCCGATAGAGTAATTTGTTTAAAAAATGGTAAAGTAGAATCTAACGAAATAAATAAAAAACTAAAGAGTATTGATGAAATGACATGGTAATATGTTAAAAATAAAAATGTTAAGAGATATCTTAAAACAAAAGAGTCAATTTATTACTATTATCTTAATTTTTACGGCTAAGAAAGTGGTAATGGTGATGATTTCTTTGATGGTTGGAACGAAGAAGATTTTAATGCTTATATGACTTTATATAAATTGGATGAATAGTAATAATTATAAAAAAATTATTGCTTTTTTTCTTGTTTTTAAATATTAAATATGTTATTTTGGTGCTAGAAAGTTTATTGTTAAAAATTGGTAAAATTTATGAAAAAATTTAGAATTTATATATTTACTTTATTATGTATTTTAAGCTTTGGGGTATTTATAGAGGTTAGTGCCTCTGGTAATCCTTATAAAAGTACGGGACCTTATGGGATTAATTGCACTTGGTATACTTGGGATAAAGTTAAAAATATTAAAGGAGTATCATTACCAGCTTGGGGAAATGCTAAGACTTGGTATAACTCAGCTAAAGGTGCTGGTTTTAAGGTTGGAAGTGAGCCAAAAGATAATTCTATCGTTGTTGGAAATATTACGGAATATGGTCATGTTGCTTATGTGGAAAAAGTAAGTGGTAACTATATATATGTTTGGGATTCTGATATGTATTGTATTAATGAAGAAGATCCAGATTTTATAGAATGTGATAGTAACTCTTATGATGAGGCCAGTCAGGCAGCTTGTAGAAAGAATGCTAAAAGAGCAGCTTGTAAATTAGAAACTAGTATTTATACTGCTGATTATAAGACTATTGGTTTTATATATTTAGATGAAGTACCTAGTAATGCCAATCAAAATGATAGTAGTAATAAACAAAATAACAATAATGGTGATAAACAAACTAATCAAGATTCTAAAAATAATCAAAATAATGAGGTGAAAAAGGAAGAACAAGAAGCCGTTAAATCAGATAATAATTATTTACAAGAAATTATTTTAAGTAATGGTAGTCTTGATTTTAATAAAAATATACTTGATTATAATGTTACTGTTGAAAATGAAGTTGATGAGTTAGAAATAAATGTTAAGACAGAAGACAGTAAGGCTCTAGTTGTTGGTAATGGTATATATAAAATAGAAGTTGGCAGTAATCTAATAAAGTTGGATGTAACCGCTGAAAACGGCAATATTAAAGAATATACCTTTAATGTTTTAAGAAAAGAAAATGATAAAGAAGACATTGCTTGGGATGAGAGTCAAGATAATGAGTTTAAAGAAAATAATGGAAATATAAATTTGAATTTAACGAAATATTTAGTAATAGCATTGGGAGCATCAGTTTTACTAATTATCTTAGGTGTACTTTGGTTTAAAAAGAATAAAAAAGAAAATAGTAATAAATAAATATTTATGAAATTAAATATGTAAACTCACTATTTTTTTCTTGTCATTTAAAATTTATTATGTTATCTTGAAAGTGTAAATAACAAGAAAGTAGGTAAAAATATGTGTACAGCAATAACTTATAAAACTAAAGATTTTTATTTTGGAAGAACCTTAGATTATGAATTTTCTTATGGCGAAGAAGTAACCATAACTCCTAAGAATTATCCCTTTAAATTTAGAAATGGTAATATTTTAAGTAGGCATTATGCTCTTATAGGAATGGCACATATTGCCAATGATTATCCTTTGTATTATGAGGCAGTAAACGAGCAGGGATTAGGTATGGCTGGTCTTAACTTTTTCGGTAACGCTGTATATAACGAAGAAAAAAAGGATAAAGATAATATTTGTCAATTTGAACTTATCCCTTGGATTTTAGGAAAATGTGCAAGTGTTAATGAGGCGAAAATTTTACTAGAAAATATTAATATTACGAAAGAAACTTTTAGTAGTAATTATCCAGTATCACCATTACATTGGCTAATTGCCGATAGTAAGGAATGTCTAGTTATCGAATCAGTTAAGGAAGGCTTAAAAATATATGATAATCCCGTAGGAGTTATGACAAATAATCCAACTTTTGATAAACAATTATTTAATTTAAATAATTATAGACATTTGTCTAATGAAGAATTACCGAGTACTTTTAGTGATAATTTAAACCTAACAAGTTATAGTAGAGGTTTAGGAGGACTTGGCATCCCAGGGGATGTATCTAGTATGTCTAGATTCGTTCGAGCATCTTTTGTTAAATTAAATTCAGTAAGTAGTGCTGATGAGACCGCAAGTGTAAACCAATTCTTTCATATTATCAACTCTGTTGAACAAGTAAGAGGATGTTGTAAATTAAAAGAAAATACTTATGAAATAACTATTTATAGTAGCTGTTGTAATGCCTCAGAGGGAATTTATTATTATACAACTTATAATAATCATCAAATTAATAGAATTGATATGCATAAAGAAAATTTAGATGAAGATAAATTAATATCTTATGCTTTAAATGATAGTGAAAACATTAAATTGGTTAATTAGAAAAGGAAATTTAAAATGGAATATAAAAGATTTAATAATACTATAGTAGCAAGAATTGATAAAGATGAGGAAATAGTTACGAAACTACATAATATAACGATAAAAGAAAATATCAAATTAGCCTCTGTTTTAGCAATCGGTGCCGTTAGTAGTTTTGAGGCAGGAGTTTATAAATTAAGTGAGAAAAAATATTATAAAAATGAATTTGTTGGTGATTTTGAAATAGTTTCCTTAATGGGAAATATAAATACTAAGAATAGTGAAGTTTATACCCATCTTCATATAATTTGCTCTAATGTTAAAGGACAGACCTTTGGAGGACATCTTAATAAAGCATTTGTTAGTACAACTTGCGAGATGATAATAAATATTATTGAGGGGTGTGTAGACCGCTTCTATGATGAAGAAATTGGGGTTAATTTATTTAAATTTTAAATAAAAGATTTGAGGTATTAAATGAAAAAGAAAAAATTATCCGTTTCTAAATTAGTTAAAATGGCTTATAAAGAAACTAAAAGAAGTTCCTTGGCTATTTATTTAATTTTGCGTTTTTTAGTTATAGTATGTATGGTTTTACAGTTATTAAAAGGAAATATTAATAATGCTTTACTATGTTTATTATCATTAATTCTTTTATTTGCTCCCTTATTTATTCAAAATAAGTTTACCATAACTTTACCAAGTGGGTTAGAAATTACTATTTATTTCTTTATCTTCGCTGCTGAGATATTAGGAGAAATTAATAATTTTTACGGGATAATTCCGTATTGGGATACTATTTTACATACTATAAATGGTTTCTTAGCGGCCGCCGTAGGGTTTTCATTAATTGACTTATTAAATAAAAATAGTAAAAATGTTAATTTATCACCCTTTTACTTATGCTTAGTAGCTTTTTGCTTTTCGATGACAATTGGCGTTTTGTGGGAATTTTTTGAATATAGCAGTGATAAATTTTTTGATTTGGATATGCAAAAAGATACGGTTGTTAAGAAGATATCCTCAGTGGCCTTAAATCCTTCAGGTAAAAATAAAGCCATAGTAGTATCTTCAATAGGAAAAACCGTGATTTATGATGAAAATGGTTATATTTTAGAAACTATTGATGGTGGTTATTTAGATATAGGTTTAAATGATACCATGAAAGATTTACTTGTTAACTTTATTGGGGCTGTAGTATTTTGTTCTTTTGCTTACTTGGCTTTAAAACAAAATAAAAAGAATAACTTTATTGATAAGTTTATTCCTACTAAAGAAAAAAGACCAATGGCATCATCAGTAATAAAAGAAATAGAAGATAGAAAAGAATTGGTAAAATAGACTAGTTATTTAATTAAAATTGTTAGGAGTAGTGTAACTATGTTTAAAGGAAGAATAGATTTTGATAAAACCCCAGAAAATATAATAAAGTATATTGATACTTTAGGAGTAAAATATCATATTTATAAAAAAGGTGATACCAAAGAATATGATTATTTAGATGATAATTCATTTTGTATTACAATAGAAAATCCCTATAAAAGAGATGAAAAGATGTATCTTGATTTATATAATGATGAAGAAGAATATATTTTATCTTATTATAAGTGGCATCGTCATTATGGTAATTTTGCCGATAGTCTTAATTATTTATTTGATGATATTAAAGGTATTTTGGAAAATAGAAAATGTGTTGTTATTACAAATAGTAAAAAAAGATGGCTTACTAGTCGCTTAGAAGAGTATTTTTGTGATAAAAATTATAATTATCGGAAAAATATTGATAACCTTCCTAAAGAATTTATTGAAGAAATTGATACTTTAGGAGGAAATGTTGAGTTTTATTATTGGAATGTGGCTGATAATTTTGAAATAGAAGTGCCAATTAAAGCAAAAAATATTAGTTATTAAGGTAATGCTTAATTTTAAAATGAACATTATAAGTAAGAGGTAAAAATATGCTTAAAAATAAATTAAATATAACAGATGAAATTGAGCTTTCAAAAACAGAAGAAAAGATTACAAAATTAAAAGCATTAGACCTTTATGATAGTGGTAAAATTAATAACATTGAGGTTGGCACTTTTAAAGGTTTAGCTGAGATACATAAGTACTTGTTTGATGATATTTATGATTTTGCTGGAAAAATAAGAACTGTAAATATAGCTAAAGGCAATTTCCGCTTTGCTTCTGTTTTATATTTAAAAGATATTTTAAAGACAATTGATACAATGCCCGAGGATAATTACGATAATATTATTAAAAAATATGTAGAAATGAATGTGGCTCACCCTTTTTATGAATGTAATGGTCGTAGCATACGTATTTGGTTAGATTTAATTTTGAAGAAAAATTTAGGACAAGTTGTCGATTGGAGTAAGGTTTGTAAAGAGGATTATTTACTGGCTATGGAAAGAAGCCCAATTAAAGATACCGAAATTAATATTTTATTAAAAAACGCTTTAACCGATAAAACTAATGATAGAAATGTCTATATGAAAGGTATAGATGCTAGTTATGCTTATGAAGGTTATGCCACTTATAAATTAGAAGATGTCATTTAATTAGTTTTTGATTAAGTGGCTTTTTTCTATAGCTTTTTTATGATAAAAATCAAACTAAACTAATAGTAGAGTTTAAAAACATTATTTTATAGTATAATGTTTTTAGGAGTGCGAGTTATGGATAATAATTTAATAGGCAAATTTATTGCCGAAAAAAGAAAAGAAAAAAATCTAACCCAACAGCAACTAGGAAAAATACTATATGTTACGGATAAAGCTGTTAGTAAGTGGGAGCGAGGTTTGAGTCTTCCTGATATAACTATTTTAGAAAAATTAGCGGAAGCTTTAGATACAGATATTTATAGTATTTTACAAATTAAACAAGAAAAGAATATTAATGTTGAATACATATTAAAGCACGAAAAAAATAAAATAAAAAAACAAGCTGTTAATAAGTTGCTTTTAAGTTTAACTCCTATAGTTATTATTTTAATTATAATTTTTTTTAAACTAATTCCTTTTGGTTATGATGTTGTTCCTTTAAGATATAATCACTTTGAAGATAAATTAATAAGACTAGGAGTACCTAAATTTTCCTTTCTAATAAAAAATAATGATACTAATTATTCTTTAAAAAACTTAAGAGGAAAAAATGTTTTAATTAACGAACAAAAGAATTTTTTGAATACTTTAAGTACTTTAACGTGCAATAATACTAATTATTATTATGATTATGATGCTGATACTACGATAATTGATTATAGTGTAAGAAGAAAGTTTCTTTATAATACTATATCCTATACTGTTTATGATGGAAATTATTGTAATGCTAAAGAAATAGAAGAATATAATAATAAGATTGGAAATATTTCTACTTTTAAAGTTTTAGATGCCCTAGATAGTGATTTAAAAGTATATTTTTTACCTGATGTTGAAAAAGGCAAAACTAAAAATGAATGGACTGCTAGTTTAAAAGTATATTATGAAATCGATAAAATTAAACATAAATATATAACTTTAGAAGATTCTAGTGGTAAGTTTGAAATTCAAAATGAAGAATTAATTTATTATCGTACTAAGATTAATGAAAAGAGTGATGATATTAAAATACCTAATGTTTCTAATTTTGTTATTAAAAATAAGAAGTTGATTTTAAAAGACAATTATTTAAGTAATTATGAACAAAGTATAGTTCTTAAGGAGGCTAGTGATGAGTAAGCTAATTCTTAAATTAAAACAAAATATTTTTCTTATAACAGGAATATTTATAATTTTTAATATTATTTTAAGCTTTGTTCTCTATTTATTTAACATTCGTTTTAGAATGTGGGTAATTAATGTTATTATGCTTCTTTCTTTAATTGGTATAAGTATTGGCATTATAAAAAGTATTTGTAATAAAACTTGGCGAGAAAGAATTAATATTATATGTTGTTTAATATGCTTTTTTCTGTTTATAATTTTATTAATTGTATTTATGCCATTTATAGCTATTATTGCTTTATATAAAATACCAATTGAGCATACTGTTACTTTAGATAATAAAAAATATGTAGCTGTAGTTAATTCTTTTATTAAATATGTTGATGTTAATTATTATAATTATTATGGTCCTTTTTTAATGGGGACTAAAGTTAAAATAAATGGAAATTTTGGAAAAATTACTAGTGACCCATATATTAGTAATGAAGATTCTTTGGAGGTTTATTATACTTATTATGATGATAATGGGAATATTGTAGCAAGAGCAAGAGATGTCTTAAAGAGGGATAAAAAGAAAAAGTTAATTAGTACTGATAGAGAAGATATTTATAACTATGATAATTCATATAATGAAAGTGATTACTATTTATTACCTGAAGAGGCAGAGGTATTATATGAAAAGAAATTTGATAAAACGGTTTTAAGATTTGTTAAAGTTGATAATGCTTTAGGGCAAAAATTACTGGTAAAAGTAGTAAAAAGCATGGATGGTGGTAAAAACTTTTATTATATAACTGATGGTAGTATTCAAGTGAAAAGTGATGCAAGATATGAATTTTTAACTAGAAATTTAGGATTTGCTTCTTATGATAAAATCTATTTCGATGGGCGAGTTGGCGGTTTAAAAGTTACCAGTGATGGTGGTAAAACTTTTTATGATGCTAATTTTATTTATAAGAATACTGGCATCGAATTTATTACGATTGAAGATTTACCTTATTATGAAGAAGATACATTAAAAATTAAATGTTCTGTCTATGAGGAAATGGATGATGGTAGTGGTTATGAAGATAAGAAACTTATTTTTATAAGTAAAGATAAGGGATTAAATTGGCAGTTACAATAAGTATTGTTTTGATGGTATTATTTTCTAGCAAATGCTGAGACGGGTTTTTAGATGAAAAAAGAAATAAACAAGATGGTACTTATTTTATGGTCTTTTATAATAATAATTATTGGGTTAAAAAAATATTATATAAGGCAAGCATTGATGTAGTAGAATGTGGCATAAAAGCTGCCTCTACCGCAGTGGCATCAGGAGTTGATGGTTGTGTTATGTCTAGAATTAGAGAAAGAATAGTAATCAAAATCAATAAACCATTTTTTTCTTTATTAGAAATAAAAATAATGGTGAAATAATATTTATGGGTACTGTTTATAAACCAGAGACAAGAGATTAATATTGACTTCTTACTTCAAATATATTACGCTTTAAGTAGCATAGGAGATAGTTATGAAAAAATATAAGTTTACAGTTGTTTTTGTTATAGTTACTATTTTCTTTATTATGTTTGGTTTCTTTTATGATAAAAGTAATAAAAATACTAATAAACAAATAACTACATATGATAGAAAAGTAATGGATATTAAAAATACTTTTAAAAGTGATGATGTATGTGCCGATGCCTTAGAAGAATTTTATCAAGATGATAAATACAAATACTCATTTCCTTGTATGATGAGTAGTAAAATTATTGTTTATTTTAATGATGGAACTCAAGAATATGTAAGAGATGCTCTAAATAAAAAAGATATTACTATTAATGATTTAGATAAATACAAAATTAAGTATTTAAAGGAAGAAAAGTAAGTTTTAAGAAGAAGACTTGCTTTTTTTCTTGTTATTTATTATTACTTTTGCTAAACTAAGTGAGGTGAGAAATTATGCAAAAACTTATAATTATTAAATATGGAGAGTTAACAACTAAAAAAGATAATATTAATTTCTTTTTAAAAGCATTAAAAAAGAATGTTGAAGATGCTTTAAGTAATATAGATCATACTACTAGTTATGATGCTTCTAGAATGTTTATAAAGACTAATGATTTTGCTAAGACTATTGAAAAGTTAAAATGTGTTTTTGGAATTCATAAGATGACTATTGCTTATGAACTTAGTAATGATTTAGAAAGTATAAAAGAAGCTTTAATAAGTCTTTTAAAGGATAAAGATTTTAAAACATTTAAAGTAGTTGTTAAAAGATCATATAAGAAGTATCCAGGTAGTAGTATGGAAATAGCCGCTACTTTAGGTGGTCATATTTTAAAGAATATTCAAGATAAAAAAGTTGATGTTCATAATCCCGATTTAGAAGTTAACGTCGAGATTAGAAAAGACTTTAGTTATATTTATTTTGAAGATATTTTAGGTATTGGTGGTTATCCTGTAGGAGTTGCTGGTAAGGGCTTACTTATGTTAAGTGGGGGAATTGACTCACCTGTTAGTGGTTATATGGCAATTAAAAGAGGTGTTAAGATAGAATGTATTTATTTTGAGGCACCTCCTCATACTTCAAAAGAAGCTAGAAACAAAGTTTTAGAACTAGCAAGAAAGTTATCAGTATATAACGATTCTTATGTTAAAGTACATATTATTAACTTTACAGAGATAGAAGAATCTATTTATAAAAATATTCCTAATGACTATTTAATTACCATTATGCGAAGAATGATGTATCGAATAAGTGCTATTATAGCTAGTAGAAGCAATTGTAAGGTTATAGTAAATGGAGAAAGTATTGGTCAAGTAGCTAGTCAAACTTTAAATAGTATGAGTTGTATTAATGAAGTTGTAAAAATGCCAGTAATAAGACCCGTTGCTTGTTTTGATAAATTAGAGATAATTGAATTAGCAAGAAAGATTGGTACTTATGAAACTTCTATTTTACCATTTGAAGATTGTTGTACTATTTTTGTACCTAAACATCCGGTAATTAATCCTTTATTAAGTAAATGTTATCTGTATGAAGAGTTAATTAATTATAAAGATATGATTCATACTTGTGTTAAAAACAGGGAAGTTATTACGGTAAAACCAAATGAAGTAAATAGCGAATTTGATGATGTTTTATAGAGAAAGTGGCTCTTGATAATCTACTGGGTAGTTTATATTTCCCCACTAGATTATTGATAGCCTATGTTTACATAAATGCTATTAAAGATTTAATGGCAAAGTATGTAGAAAAAGAAATTGAGTAAGATTTTAAGTTATATTTCAAATTAATATTAGTTTTAAAAGAAAAATGTTTTAAAGATTAAAAATAAAGTAGGATTTGTTCCTGCTTTTTTCGTATAAAAAGATATTTTATAAACATACTAAAAATGGTGATATGTATGCAAGTAAAATATAGTAAAAATAAAACAAGAGAGTTTATTTATTTAGATGATTTAAAAAAAAGATATAATGATACTATAAATGAGTATGGATATAATTTTGATAATACCCATATAGATGAAGAAGCACTAGAATTACAGGCTTATAGACCGAAAAATATCGTAAATAAGGATTTTTTTATTATTAAAAGATAGATATTATTTCTAAACTTTAGTATAATGGACTAGAGGTGGAAAAAATGAAAATATTATCAGTAAATGCCGGTAGTAGTTCTTTAAAATTTCAATTATATGAAATGCCTGAGGCTAAAGTGTTAATTTCAGGAATATTTGAAAGAATTGGAATTAATGATGGTATTTATACAATTAAACAAAATGGTAAAAAGGAAGAATATCAAGCTGAATTAAAAGATCATAGTGTAGCAGTAGATATTTTACTTAAAACTCTTTTAGAAAAGGGAGTTATTAAAGATTTAGATGAGATTAAGGGTGTTGGACATCGTCTAGTTCATGGTGGAGATAAGTATAATAAGTCTGTTATTATTGACGATGATGTTATGGAACAATTAAGAAAACTTATTCCACTTGCACCTTTACATAATCCTGCTAATATTATGGGAGTTGAAGCTTTCCAAAAGGCTATTCCTAATGCCCTACAAGTAGGATGTTTTGATACAGCTTTTCATCAAACTATGGATGAAGATCAATATATTTATCCAGTTCCTTATGAATGGTATGAAAAGTATGGGATTAGAAAATATGGTTTTCATGGTTTAAGCCATAAGTATATATCAGAGAGGGCTTCTGAAATACTTGACCGTAAGTATTGTAATGTTATTGTTTGCCATATTGGTTCAGGTGGTTCTATTTCGGCTGTTCGTGATGGTAAATGTATTGATACAACTATGGGCTTTACTCCAAATGCTGGTATTGTTATGGGGTCTCGTTGTGGTGATATAGATTATTCTATTATTCCTTATATTATGAAAGAGACTGGTATGTCTTTAGAAGAAGTAGATAAGATTTTAAATAAGAAGAGTGGTATGTTAGGCATCAGTGGTATTTCTAGTGATTTTAGAGATATTGAAGCTCAAATTAGTAATGGTAATCATAAAGCTATTTTAGCTCATCACTTACTAGTAAATTCTATTGTAAAATATATAGCTCAATATTATGTTGAATTAGGTGGATGTGATATGTTAGTATTTACCGCTGGAGTTGGTGAGAATTCTGCTCACGTTCGTCGTATGATTGTTGATAGATTAGGGGCTTTAGGTATTAAGATTGACCGTGAAAAAAATGAAGCTACTAGATTTGGCAAAGAAGGCATTATTTCTTCTGTTAACTCATCAGTACCTATTTATGTAATACCAACTGATGAAGAAGTTATGATTGCTAGAGATACATATAGTTTTCTTAATAATTAGTCAGGAGTATTTTTGTGGTAAATCCAATATATAAAAAGATATATCAAAAGATAAAAAAATATGACACAATTGTAGTTGCTAGACATATTGGACCGGATCCTGATGCGGTAACTACCGAGATTGCTCTAAGAGATAGTATTAGAGAGACTTTTCCTAATAAGAAAGTTTATGCTGTTGGTAGTGGTGTGGCTCGTTTTAAAACTTATGGGACTTTAGATAAAATAAATGAAGATGAATTAGTTAATCCTTTATTAATTGTAGTTGATGTTCCTAATATCTATCGTATTGATGGAATAACTTTTAGTAAGTACAGTGAAGTTATAAAAATCGATCACCATCCTTTTGAAGATAAAATGGGGGATGTTGAATTAGTTGATACCACTAGTTGTTCAGCGGCTCAGTTAGTTACGGAATTAATATTTAATACAAAGTTAAAAATGCCACTACATGTAGCCGAAAACTTGTTTTGTGGAATTGTATCCGATAGTGATAGATTCTTACTTCCCTATACTACTGCTAAGACTTTTAAGTTAGTAAGTCGTTTAATGGAAGAAACTAATTTAGATTTTTCAAAGTTATATGTTAAATTATATGAAAGACCACTTAATGAAATTAGATTTCAAGGTTATTTAGCTGAGAATTTAATTCTTACTGAAAATGGTTTTGCTTATATTAAAATAGATAATGAATTAATAGAAAAATTTGGTGTTGATAGTGGTACAGCTAGTAATATGGTTAATAATTTTAATTTCATAAAAGAAGTTAAAGCTTGGGCTTTTATATCTTATGATACTAAAAATAAAGTTTATAAAGTAAATATTCGTAGTAGAGGTCCAGTTATTAATGAGATTGCTGCTAAGTATAATGGTGGTGGTCATGCCTTTGCAAGTGGTGTTAGAACACCTAATGAAGAAGATATTGATAATTTAATAAAAGACTTAGATGAAGTTTGTAAAGAGGAAAAGTAGGGAAACCTGCTTTTTTAAGTATAAAATATTAGGCTTTGGGTAAAATATATTTTAACTTAAAAATTTCATAGAGTTAAATACTCTATGAAACTGTATTTTCGTACCTTATTTTTAATTTATATATAAACTATATCATATAATTGCCTATAATGCCATATGTAAGTGGCTTAATTTTTTACTAATTGTGGTCAATTTTCTAGTCAAAAATTTATGTAAAGTTGCTAGGTATTTACTAGGTTTAATGCTGTAAAGCTTTTCTTGATTTTAAAATCTATTCTAGTCAAATTCATGGTCAAACAGGCTTTGATGCAAGTATTCACCTAACTTTTTCATAGAGTATTTAACTCTATGAAAAGTGTAAAGTGTGTAAATATGTATTTTAGAGACCTATTAATTGTTGGGTATTAATTATTTTTAATGGAAAATAATAAAAAGTAGTAGAGGTTAAGTGTATGACGAAATTTAATAGAGAAAAGGTTTTAAGACAGTTGAAATTTAAAAGAAAATGGAGAAGTTATTCAAGATATGTATACATAGCAGTACCTTGTGTATTGTGTTGTTTATTGTGTCTATATTTTGCTTATTCTAAATTTTCTATATCTGAGGAGCAGGCGGTAATTAGAACAACTGTTGGTGATTTTATTCATGGAGATGTTGTAATAGGGGCATATATTGATGGTGAGTATTCTAGTACAATTCCTGGTAAAAATGATGGCTATGCAGTAGAGAAAGTTGTTTGTGATAATGATGCAGTTGGAACGTGGAATGTTGAAAAATGGGGATTATTAGTTAATAATTTAAGTAAAAGAACTAAATGTAACGTTTATTTTAAAAAATATCTTATCGCTGATAAAATTATTGAATTGGCCCAAAGAGATACAGTCAATTTTGCTAATGATGATCCCGATGGTAACATAAGATATATAGGAGCCAATCCGGATAATTATGTCTATTTTAACTGTAGTGATTATACTAATCAATCTGACAGCACCTGTGAAAAATGGCGTATAATTGGTTTATTTAATAATATAACTAAGTCTGATGGAACCAAGGAAAATTTAGTTAAAATTGTAAAATCAGAGAGTATAGGCACTATAGCTTGGGATGAAAATCTATCGGGTGGTTATTGGGCAAATGCTACCCTACAACAAAATTTAAACAGTGGAACATATTATACGACTACATTAAAAAACGATGTAACGAGAAGTAAAATAGAAAATGTAATGTGGAATTTAGGTGCGAGTTCAACAATTACCGATGTGACCGCAAAAATGTTTTATGAAAGAGAAAGAAGTGTAAACACCAATAATGATGAAATTTCGGCATGGACCGGTAAAGTAGGCTTGATTTATGCTAGCGATTATGGCTATGCAACATCTGGTGGTACCACTGCTAATAGAACTACTTGTTTGCAAACTGCGTTAAATAATTGGAAAAATTCTGATGTTTCTGATTGCAAAGATAATAATTATTTATATAAATCTTCTCATGTACAATGGCTTTTAAATCTTTATGGTGATGCTAGAGATTTAAATGTTTTAAATATTGACATTAGAGGCAAAGTTAGCGATACTGCTAAATTTACTACATCTACTAGTACTAAAATTAAATATGAGCCACTGGAACCTGTAGTTCTTCCTAACAATCAAAATGTCAATGTATATCCATCACTTTATTTAAAATCTAACATCTCCATTAGTGCAGGTACAGGATCAAGTGGTGATCCATATCAGTTATCTATTAAATAAAGTATTAGTTAAAAAGTTAAGATAGAATATGACATACAAATTTAATGACTTTTACTTAAATGTTATGTCATCAACCATATTGTTAAGTGAGGTTAATACCTTGCTTTTTATTTAAAATAAATATACTTAAAGAAAACAAATAACTTGACTAAAAGACTTTGCTATATTAGTATTAAAGTAAGAGGATAATAATATGCAGGAATTTTATAAAAAGAGGTTGATAATTTTAGCAATAATATTAGTATTACTTGGGACTATTAGTGTCTTTTATTCCTTATGGAAGATAGATAATAGTAATATAATGGCAAATACAACTTCTTGTGTTGATATAATATATAGTGATGAATTAACATATAATTTAGTTAATCCTGAAGCACTTAAAGATAGTGATGGAAAGGGTTCATCAGTAAGAAGTATATCTATAACTAATAAGTGTAGTAATATAAAGACTATTCAATTATATTTAGATGTTTTAAATACTACTACTATTAATAGTAATAAAGTTAAAACTTATATAAACGGAGATATAACTTTAGAACCAACTCTTTTAAGTGATTTAAAAACTTTAAAGAATAGTGATGCTAATATTAAAGAAAAGAAAAGATTATATAAATATGATTTAGAACCTAATAAGAGTATAAGACTTAATTTAAGATTATGGTTAGATGAATATGCTGCTACTAGTCAAGATAAAAATACTTTCTATAGTACTTATGAAGTAGTAGCATCTGATCAAATCATTAAACCTACTTTTATAGAAAAATTATTAAAGGATAATCCTAATATTATAAGTAATATTGATTATACTAGTGATGTTATACAGACCGGTTTAGTTAAAATAGATAATACTTATTATTTTAGAGGAAACCCCGTAAATAACTATTTTAAAATAGATGATTATATCTTAAGAATTGTAGGTATTAATAGTGATAATTCTATAAAACTTGCTTTCGTAAATAATATAATAGATAATCAGTTTAATGAGTTTTCTAATAAAGAAGAAACAGTTGCTTTTAATACTAGTAGTGCTTTTCAAGTCTTAAATACTTGGTATGAAGAAAATATAAGTAAGTATGATGAATACTTAGTTACTAAGGATTACTGTGTAGATACAACCTATACTAAGTATTATAATCAAATAACTTATGGTGGTAATAAAAGACTTTTTGATGAAGATAGTCCTAGTTTAGTATGTAATGCAGGGGACCGTGACTATGGTGGTAAATATAGTAGTAAAGTAGGCATATTAAGTGCTGATGAGGCAAGTATAATTGGTTTTAGTTCTAAGTTTAATAATCAAAATAATTATTTATTCTTAAATAAAGATACTTGTACTTCGACACCTTATAGTTATTATTATGGAGCTTATATAACTGTTATAAATAAAGAGGGAAAGATATCATATACAAAAGTTAATAATACTTGTAGTATGATTCCTATTATAAATATTAATGGTCATTTAACTATTAAAGGTGAAGGTACTATAGATAGTCCATATGAATTAGATTTAGATGACTAAACAATAAAAATATGATAAAATTTAAATAAGTATGGTATAGGATATAAGAAAGTATTGGTGGTACTTATGAATAAAACAACCTTTATTTTACTAGGAGTAACTTATTATATAGTTTCTGTTTTAATTATTATTATTGTTTTAAATAAAATTAATAAAAAAGGAAAAAATAAGTATAAACAAGAAATAGAAGAGTTAGAAAGAGATAAGAATCAAATAATATCTTCTGATATAATGAGTAGTTTACAAACTGTTGAAGAATTTGTTAATAATGATTTAATGCAAGAAGTTTATACTAATTTAAGAACAAGGTTTGATGTTATAAAAAAGGAAGATATTCCGCATATTACAGATAATTTATTAAAGTTAGAAGATTTATATGATAGTAAGAAATATAAAGAATTAAATAAGTTATTAGGAACCGTAGAATTTGATATTTATTTAGTAAAAGCTAAGAGTGATTATTTACTTAAAGAGATTAAAAAAATTACTTTATCTAAAGGAAAGAATAGAGAGATTGCAACATCTTTAAAGACAAGATATCGTTTAGTATTAAATGAATATAATAACCATAAAATTGAGTATACTTATATAAGTAAACCAGTAGAATTACAGTTTGAAAATATTGATAAATTATTTAGTAGTTTTGAAGTTGCTATGGAAGGTAATAACTATAGTGAAGTTAATAAAATTATTAAAGCTTTAGATAATATGATTGGTAATTTAGAATTAGTTATTAAAGAAGGTCCATCTATTATTTTAATGGGAACTAAGTTAATACCAAGAAAGATTGAAGATATTAAGTCTATTAAAGATAGTATGGAGCGAAGTGGTTATAACTTAGATTATTTAAATATTGATAATAGTATTAAAGATGCTAATAAAAAGATAGCAACGGCTTTAGAGAAGATTAATGTTTTAAATATTACTGATTCTTCAGTAGAGTTAAAGACAATATTAGATTATTTTGATAATTTATATAATGAGTTTGATAAAGAAAGACTAGCTAAGAAAACTTTTGATGATGAGATGCGAAGTGTTTTAGTACGTGCAAATAAATTAGAAAGAAATAATAATGAGTTAAGAAGAAAGACTAGTGATTATAAGTATTCTTATGATATTACTGATAGTGATTTAGATATTTTAGAAGAGATATCTAAGGAACTTAAAGATATTAAGAAGAATTATGAAGTAATAGTTAGTCATCATCGTAATAAAACTGTTGCTTATACAAGACTTTCTAAAGAAATGCAAAAGTTAGATAGAGCATTAGATGAGGTAGCAGAAAAGTTAAATACATTCTATGATACTTTTGGTAATCTAAAGGAAGATGAGTTAGAAGCAAGAGAGCAATTAGACCAGATAAAAGAAGTACTTATTAAAGCTAAATGTAAATTAAATGAGTATTCTTTACCTATGGTTCCTGATTATTATTATACTTATATGGCAGAAGCTAAAGAAGCTATTGATGATGTTAAAGTAGAACTAAATAAAAAGCCTATTTCTATTAAGACTTTAAATGTTAGAGTTGATACAGCAAGAGATTTAGCTGTTAAACTATATAATACAGCTAAAGAAGTAGTTAAAAGTGCTTATATGGCCGAAATGAGTATCGTTTATGGTAATAGATATCGTTCTTTAAATAATAATTTAGATATAGCTTTAATTAAGTCAGAAAATTTATTCTTTAAGGGTGAATATAAAAAGTCTTTAGAATGTAGTATAAATGCTATTGATTTAATTGAGCCAGATTATTATAAAACATTAAGAAGTACTTTAGAAAAAAAATAAATTAGAAAGAAAAAGGGTTGTATGAAAAAAAGAAATTTATTATTATTATTGGTTATGTTAGTACCAATTATATTTATTAGAGTTGATGCAAAGAAATTTACTGTTAATGAAGTTGTAACAGAATTTAATAAAGTAGTTAGTGAAAAGTATAAAGTTACTTTAGGAGATATGGAAGCTAGTATTGATGCAGATAATAAGAAGATATCTCTAACTAAAGGAAAACAAGATTTTTCTCTTAGTTATACTGATGATTATATAGAATATAAGTATGCTGGTAGTACACCAACTGGCGCAAATAATGGTATGGATTATTGTATAGAATTGATATTTGAAGCTTTTTTAGATAGTCTTTTTGGGTTAAGTAATGTTGACAGCATTTATTCTACGGCTTATCTTGGAAAATATGAAAGTAATTTTGATAAATATAATGTTTCTTTTGATTATACTGATTATAAGTATAATGGTAAGAATGATAAGGGGGAAAGTGTTGAATTAGAAGATTCCTATGCAAGTGATTTTAAGTTAGGTTTTGATAGCGATAAGATTACAGATTTTGCTAAAACTTATGCTAAAAGTAATCATTTTGATATAGTACCTAAACTTAATATGAAGATATCAAATGGTAAAGTAAATTATAATTTTAAAATAGATTATACTAAACAAGCTGATGAGGACATTCCTTATTGTGTTGTTTTTAGAGCTGAGGCATTAGATGGAACTTATACAAAAATTACAGAGAATAGCATTTCTTGTGAAGAAAGAGATATTTCTGTTTATTTAGTTGATGATACAACTACGGCTGGTAAGACTTATTTTTATAAAGCTCAAGTAGTTGGTAGTAATAAATTTAGTAATATTTTAAAGGTGGATTTAACAAGTAATATAATTACTGATACTAGTAATAATGAGATAATTTATTCTCCATCTAAAGATGATGATAAGGAAGATAAAAATACTCCTTCAGAAGATAAGAAAGAAGAAGAAACTAAAAAAGACTATAAAAATCCCGAAACAGGAGCTTTCTTACCGATGTTACCAATTCTTATTTTAGCTTTAGCTAGTATTGTAGTTTGGAGTAAGGTTAAAAATAAATTTATGAGAATTTAATAGTAGAAGATTATCTAGTAAAATGGATAGTCTTTTTTGGATGGTGGAGAGTAATTTTGTAGGAAAGAAAAGTTTAGAATTTATGATATAATTTAGGTAAGAAAGATAGTGATTATATGCAAAACATGAATTTTAGAGGATATCAAGTAAATTATATAGATATTGATGCTAATCCCAAGTTAGGATTTTATTTTCCTTTTCAAATACTTATTCCCCAAAATTTAAATGACGAACCAGAGCTTATATATGCTTGTAATTTGCCAGGAGATTATTCTAAAAATTGTGAAAGTATACCAGATTTAATAGAATTTATTAAAAAATCTAAGGATGGTAAATACGGAGCAATTGATAAAATGATGATGCATTTATGTTTAGAAAAAGGTAATCCAATGATTATTCCTTTTGTTCCTAGATTAACAAATTTTCGCCCTAATTTTTTAGGAAGAGATTGCTTGTTAAACGATTTTAGGTTAGTTGGTGAAGATAAGCACTTTGCTAAAGAAATGTACATGTATAACAATTTAGATCTTCAACATAAAGCTATGATTGATACAGCAATTAATGTATTAAGAGAGGAACAAATAGGTGATTTTTCGAAAGTTGTTCTTTGTGGTTATTCTGAGGGTTCGAAGTTTGCTTCTCATTTTGCCTTATTGCATCCAGAAATTGTTAAAGCGATAGTAGCAGGTGGTACTGGCGGAGTTATGTCGATGCCTATAAGTTCTTATGATGGATATGAATTTATTTATCCAACAGGAATAAGTGGTTTAAAATATTTTGATTTTAAAGAGTTTAGTAATATCTTTTTCTTTTATTATATGGGTGATAAAGATAAATCTGATTCAGCTATACCTTATTTTTTGGATTATCATTATTTAGATAAAGATGGAAATGTCCAAATTTTAAAAGATGAGTGTGGTAATAGTACCCCTTTAATTGATAAAGATGGCAATCAAGTTTTTACAAGAGATGCCAATGGTAATTATCGGGCTAAATTTAATTTATTTAGTGATAGTGAAGTAAATGCTATTAATAAGGTATTAGGAACAAAAATTCAAGATAGATTTAGAAAACAAGAAGCTATATATAAAGATTTAGGATTAAAAGCTACTTTTATAATTTATGAAGGAAATCATCATACTGTGTTTAATAATTGTGATAAGTTGTTTTCTGATGTTGATAATTTTATAACAAATTGTCAGAAAAATAACACTTTTGCTTTAAAATAAAAGTGTTATTTTTAAATTTAGCGTCATTTATTGACATAACTATAATTGCCAAATCAAGTTATAAAGGATATCTCTCTTTTTAATTTGTTAGTTTTTTAAATGTTAAATGTAACTTACTTTGATTTAAATTTTTTTCTGAAATAATATATGTTTTTGCTTCATCAAATAACCTATCATCATTTAATACATAGTAAAAATCGTAATTACCATTTTCATATCTACCAAAAAACCAGTCTTCACCTAAATAGCCATCAATATAGTTGCAGTTAAGTTTATGATAAGCAATATTATTCTGCATACAATATTCATAATAAATTCCATTTGCTTTTAATCTTAAAGTATCAAAATCTATAGTCTTGAATTGTACAACTTCTTTTCTTTTATATAAATAGATAGCGGTAACATCTTTTGTTGAGATATTATCGTATTTTCCTGCTAACCATAATTGCTTTTTTTGGGAATCTAAATATAAATCTTCACTACCAGTTGGCTTAAATATTTCTGGAGAATCTTTCAAGTTATCAATGTATTTATTTCTAATATCTTTTTTCGGCCTACCAATAACTACCATTTTAATTCCACCGTTAATTTCTGTTTTTGTTATTCTTATTATGTCATTTGCAGTCATTAGATAAGAATTGAACAATATTTCTTCCCATGCCTCTATTTTAAGAATTTCATCGGTTACTTCAATATTATCGAAACAGATAACATCTCCGGCTCGCCAAACCCAACTATAAGCCATGATTTTATTTTCAAACTTTATTTCAAAAAAACGCCCATTAGAATTTATTGCTCCATGAAATAAACTATTTTTGGCCGCACCGTTAGGTGTCAAACAACTAGAGTAAGTCTTACCATTTTGATAAAGGTATTTTCCGTCGCAAACGCCATTGGAAATAATTGCTGTATCATGCATATTAACAAAACCAAATTCTATTGTTTTATATTTATTTTGATAATTTGGAATAGAAGAATAAAGTCTTTTCCGATATTTATCATATAGTTTTATCCCATTTATTTTATCTAAAAAAGGACTACCTTTAGTTGAATAGTTAAATTGCTCTAAATTTATTTTGATGTGTTCATTATAAGGTAGCAAGAATTCTTGGATATCTTCTACTGCTTTATTTAATTTTGTCAGAGTAATTTTAAGTCCACGTGTGTACAGATTATTAAAAACATAAAAGTAATCATTAATAGAATATCTTAAATTAATATCATTTTTATTTTTTATTTCTTTTATTACCATGTTTACTTTTTTTAGGTATATTTCATCTTTTCTATCGAGATTAGTAATTATCTCAACTAATGGTTTAAACTGAGGGTATATATCTAAAAAAATTTGCCTCTTTTTATTCAATTCATTGTTGTTATTGTTACTATATTGTTTACTATTTTGAAATTGTAAATTACTATCTAAAATCTTTACAATATTTTCATAGTCTAAAAATCTAGTGGCAGTTAGCGCTAATTCATCTAATGAATCAGTATAAAAATTCAATTCGGTCAAAATTAATTTCTTGACCTTTCGATATTTTTTAACATTATAATTCTTTATATAATCCTTTGGTAAGTCAATATTTTGATAATAATCATTGCTTTTATAAAAATGTATTAAAGACAAAATATTTTTAAATTGAAATAGCGTATAAACATTATTAGCAACAACTAACCTTCTAAAAACTAAATCAACATATTTAATATCTTCTTCATCAAGTATTATTTGAAATTTTTCTTGATATTGCTTCAAAAATATTAAGAAACACTTATTGTAAATACTATTCTTTCTATTAAATGTTTTTTTCTGAAAAGATAATCTTTTTAATATTAATATAATTTCAAAATCGTAGATTGAATTTACATTATTAATATTAGGATGTATTTTGGCGGCTAGAGGAGTAATAACATCGGTATAAAATTTGGAGATGAACATTTCACTATAAGAATTAGAATTAAATTTATCAATAAATATTTGCCAGTTGTTATCTGCTTTTAAGAATTTATACCATTTGGACAGAGGTAAAGTATTAACGAAATCTATTTTAAAGTTCCAGTTAAGATTTAACAAATTTACTAATGCAATAGCACTTTTAAAATTTTCTTTTGCAATTTCTTTTTGAATAAAGCTCATCATTGTTTGGGAGTTAATTGTTTTAATCGATAATAATTTAAATAGATATTTATTATAACTGAAAATATCTTTATAATCAGAAATTTTAAGCATGTCAGTAATTGAGTGCCAAAAAGAGATATTTAATTTAAAACTCAAATTAATATGTAAAATTTCATAAGCCTTATCCTGGCAATATTTATTATAAAAATTTTTATCTGCTTCTTGTGATATTCCATATTCTGTTATGAATGGTACAATTATTACATATTTTTTTAAGGCATGTTTTATTCTTTTATAATAGTTACTTAAAAGATAATAAGCAATAGTTTTAATATTTAAGGTTAACAATAAATAAATTAGTGTCTCATCATTCATATAACTATTATAAATTTTGATGAAACTCAGGATTGTTTTTTCTAATTTATTTATTCTCTCCAATTTTGATTTGGGTTTTAGATAATTAGTTAGTTCATAATCAGTCTCTATATTGTCGATAATCAACTTAATTTGTTGGTTATTTAGGCTTATATTTTCAGAAAGAAGCTTATAATAGTATCTATCAAAAAAGATATAAGACCATGGTGAAAAATCAAAAACACAAATACTAGCTTTATTAAATTTACAGTTAATCCAGTTGTCATTATTTTGGGAAAAATAATTATCAGTGAATTTGATTGTTTCCTCTAAAGACATATGATATCGTACCTTTCTATAATTTTGTGCAGTCTTAATAGATTTTTACAAGTAACGCGAAAGAGTTTAAATCTATATATAAAAAGTTAATTGGTCTATTGTTTAACCATTTTAAGGGTAATATTATCCATTTCTTTAAAATAATTATTTTCTTTTAATGTCGGATTATTTTTTATTATATCCAAATACATCTGATTATAATGGATTCGTTCTTGAGTACTTAAAGATTCATTAAACATCATATACCTTATGAATCTTAAGACTTGATAATATTTTCCAGTATAACTAGCATAATATAAAATATTATTCTTCATTTTGATTAACTCAGCAATATAGTTCTTTATTATTTGCTCTTCATCTTTCATTTCTAGTTGTTCAAATATTATTCTTAGATTTTGTAGCTTTTCTTCATTAAATTCAATATTATCAAAAGAATCTGGATATAGACTTGGGGCTTGATTTAGTTTATTCTTAATTTTATCAACTAACTCAGATGATAGAAATTCGCCAATTTCTATATCTAAATTTAAGATTTTTATTTTTTGCTGACAGATTAAAAATTCACTTTTTAAAATCAAAAACAAGTTTATGTTAGTAATCATATTATCTAAAAATAGGTCTTCTTGTTTAAAGCAATTACACATTAATACTTCTAACTCATTTTTAATTAGTTTTATAATTGTCTTTAATATTTCCATATTAAAGTTATCGCTTTTTTGCGGATTGAAAAAGTCTTGATACTCATTAATATGCTTTAATTCTAAATATGTTGAATCTCCCATAGTTTCGTGAAGTCTAGTGGCCACCAATTTTCTTTCTTCAGTATTAAAATTTAAGGTTTGATTTATTAAGGCTTTAAATGTACTAATCTCTGTAATTTTTTCAAATTCATAACCATAAACTTCGTTAAATATTGTATTACGTTTATTAATATAGTTGCATAAGATATATCCTTCTTTTGTTAATTTCAGTTTTTCTAAAAATAATTTTAGATTTTGAAGATAACTTGTTTCATTAGTTTTTTCTAATAATAGTATTTTTTTGGCATAATATGTCTTAATGCTGAATATACTTGGAGTTTTAGCAGTTAATTTTTCTGAATAAATTTTTAATTTGGATGCTATCATAGATAATTTTTGTTCATTCTCTTTTATTTTCTCATGACTGAAATTAAGAAATAAAAAGTCAATTGCCTCTAAAATAGCAAACATATCCTGTCTTAGGTTTATATCGTTATCTTTTGCAACATTATTTGATAAGTTAATAAGAATATTATTCATTATAATATCGATGAAAAAATGGCTGTTTTTTTCAAAAAATTCCTTACTGGTAGTATCAAAAATATTAATATTGGTCATATCTATTACTTTTAATCTTGTTTTAGGATTACTTATAATATCAAGTTCTATTTTATCTATATTCTTGTAATTGAATCTCTTTTTAATTTCGGCTTCAGCTACTATTAATTTGTTATATATGGTAACATTAGTATATTTCGTTTCTTTTAGACCATCAAGAAGTACCTTAACTACTGAATCACCATTTTTATTAACACAATTATATTTAAAATTTCTACCAAGAGCATCTAAAATCGGAATTATTTCTCCAGCGTAACACTTACTCATTATAGCCGTATGCATGATACTATTCCCATCATTATCTATTATGTTTACATTAAAGTTATGTTCTTTAACAAGATTAATCAATTTGACTATAAAATCTGTTGAATAGGAATAAAGAGCATTATCAATAATACCGCCTTCTAAGGCTTTATGGACTACAGAGTAGCCGGTATCTTTTTCTTGGACATTAATATTCAGATTGTTATCAGTTAGTAAGGCTTCTATGAATTTTAAAACTACTTTTTCTTTTGCTTTAGCCTTGAAACCAAATTTAATAATTTCAAATAATAAAGGTTCAAGGTCATCATCAAAACCCGCTTTTTCTCGAGTATTATTGGCAGTATTGGAAGGGTTAAACCATTTTTTAATGCTATCAACAGTTATTTCTTCTAATGACCGATTCTTTAAATATTCTTCTAATTTCGAGGTTATATTAACAATTTCTACTTTGGTGTCAGTATTTTTCTTTTTTACTATATTTTTTGATGTACATTCAGATTGTGCTGCTGTATCTGTTTCTGGTTTTGCAGTTTTATCTGTTTGTTCTTGCCTTTTATTAGAAGAACAATTACTTTTTTTAGGTAGTATTACCTGTTTTGCAGTTTTTGGAGTTATGTAATTTATGATTTTTTCTTTTTCACTAATTAATCGATTATACCAAGTTTCATTTGTGTTTTTTGCTTCTTTAATGTAGCTATCTAAAGCATCTAGTATAGAATTATTATTACCGTCAACGCAATTTATATCAAAATTATTTCCAAGTGCTTCTAAAAGCTGAATAATATCTTTAGAATGATATACACTGGCTAGGGCAGTGTGAATAATGCTATTACCATTTTTATCTTTAAGATTGACATTAAAGTTATATTTTTTAATCAGATTAATTAATTTAATGATGAAATCAATTATATAAAAATATTCACATCCATCAATAAGCAATGGTTGTAAAGACCTGTGAATAATAGAATAGCCAGTATCTTTTTCTTGAGCATTAACATTGCATTTATTCTTTAATAAAACTTCTATAAATTTTAAAGAATCTTCGATTCCAATGCCAAGATTGAAGATTTCAAACAATAAAGGCTCAAGATTTTTATCAAAGTCGGCTTTTTGAGGAAGATTGTTATTGTCGGTATTTGAAAAGTTAAACCACTTCCTAATGCTATCAATAGTTATTTCTTCTGTTGAACGGTTATTTAAATATTCTTTTAATTTATACTTTATATTGGCATTTTCCATTTCGTCGTTAGTGTTTTTTTGCGTATTTGATTCTTTTTCTGTTTTTGATCTTGTTGGTGCTGTTTTTTTTCTTGACGATTCCTCAGTTTTTATTTTCGTGTTTTCTTTTTTCTTTTTTACTATATCTTTTGGTGCACTCTCAGATTGTGCTTCTTTATCAATTTTTGACTTTATATATTTTATTATTTCTTCTTTTTCACTAATTAATCGATTATACCAAGTTTCATTTGTATTTTTTGCTTCTTTAATGTAGCTATCTAAAGCATCTGGGATAGAATTATTATTGCCATCAACAGCGTTTATATCAAAGTCATCTCCTAGTGCCTTTAAAAGTGGAATCACTTTTCCAGAATAAACTTCACTTGCTAAAGCGGTATGAATAATAGTATCGCCATCATTATCTTTTAAGTTAACATTGAAATTATATTTTTTTGCCAGATTAATTAATTTAACGATAAATTCTGTCGAATAGGAATATTCTTCATTATCGGATGTATAACCATATAAAGCCAAATGAATGAAAGTATAACCATTTTCTTTACCTTGATAATTAACATTGTAGCCACCTATAAGCAAGTATTCGATAAACCTTAAAACTTTTTCTTCGTTGTACTTATGATTTACTACTTTGTGAAGTAAATTGCCATAAGCATTATCATAACCATTTTTGCTTTTGCGATATTTTTGAAAAAAATAGTAATTAATATTTATAGTATCTATTTTTTCAAGCTCAATTTTTTCAAAAAATTCTTTGATTATTTCCTGTAAATTTTCCATATTTAAATCCTCCTAATGGCTCTTTTCTTAATATAATAGCATAAGATAATTAGAATGAAAAATGTTTTTTTGATTATGAATGAGATATATTTATAATATTTAAATTTTGAATAAGAAAAAAGACCATTTCAATAGAAAATAGTCTTTTTAATATTCCATAATGGGGCGAAATGTGGGGGTCGAACCCACGCATGCCGGAGCCACAATCCGGTGTGTTAACCACTTCACCAATTCCGCCATTACCTAAAATATTCTATCAAGTAATTGCAAAAAAAGCAAGTGTATATTATACTTAATTTATAGAAAGTAGTGATTTTTATGTATTTATTAGATTTCTGGGAACAAAACTTACCAGAACAGTTAGGAGAGTTTTTTAACAAAGTTAAAACATTTATTGTTGATACCGGAATGACTATTTATGATAACATGGTATCAATTATGGGGGAGACTCCTGCCAAGATGACGATAATAGCTGGTGCTGTTATTATTGTTTTAACAGTATTACTTAAGATAATTAATAGATAATTAGCGCTTTTTTTTAATAGAATCTTTGTTTTTATTAACAAGGGTAGCATTTTCTAATCTGTTTATAATAAACTTTAGCATATCATTTCTATATACATCAGGAATTTCTGGTACATTAATTATAGTTTTTAAAGAGCCGGTTAACAAGGCTTGTTTTTGTTTAATTAAATTAAGTTTGTTAAAATCAACATTAATTGGTAAGCCAAGTAAGATATTTTGATAAAATCCTTGATAAAAATTTAATTCTTCTTGAATACTTTTTTTAATTTTACCAATTTTATCTTTAATAACGATTGTATCTTTTCTAGATAAAATATTTCCTCTAGAAGCTTGATAAGTCTTAGCAAATAATTGATCACAAACTTTTATTTTTTTTTGACATAATTCAGCATTTTCTTTAATAGTTTCTTCATTCATAAATAATCCCTCTTCATGACTTTAGATTATACTAAAATGCTAAGAATAAGTCTAGTAAAATAAGCACTTTTTTTATTTTTCGCATATCTTATAAGATTGGTATTATGCAAAGAATTAATACAAATACAGTTGTTTATAATTATTTAGAATTAAAAGATTCCCTAGAAAACACAACTGATACTTTTATTTATTTAGTAGTGATATTACATTTACTAACGGAATTAAGTAACTATAGGATTATTACTTTTGGTTGTTATAGTGCTTGAGTAACACTTAGTATAACTAGATATTTAAAAATAATCATTATGTTTTTTTTGTAATCTGAAATGTGATGGTCTTTGTATCTGCCACTTTTATATCAGTTAACTTAACTTGTTAATGGGCTTGTACCAGTATCAAAGCCTTATCTTCGGCAGTTGTTTTTACATTGTTGATAGTAACAACACTAGCTTCTAAATTAATAAAAGTAGGTATTTTATTAATATTACCAGTGGCACTGACTGTATTTTTTAATTCTGTTTCTATAAAAATATAAGACTAATTTTTTTGTCTGTTCTTCTTATATATTTTATGATGAATAACCAAATAGGTTTTGAAAAAAATCTTAAGAATAGTAAATAATTACAGAAGGGTTACTAAAAGTGGATAAATATTGACTAGATTTAAAAAAATAATAAAAAAGTTAAATGTCGCTTTAAAAGAGACCAATTTTAATCCTAAATATGGTATAGTTGATTTAGCAAGAAAAATTGAAATTAGTAAGGAGCATTTTTAAATGATAGATAAATTACAAAATTATGATACGGTTATAACTACAAATAATATCAAAAAAATTATTCTAAAAACATTGAGTCAAGAAAAGAAATTACTTAACTTGAAGTTTTATACTTTAGAAGAGTTTAAAAATAATTACTATGGGATTCCTACTAAGGAAGCTTTATATTTCTTAATGAAACATTATAATTATGGTTATGATATTGCTTTAGAATATTTGAGTAATATTTTTTATGATACTCCTGAGTTAAAAGAATTAAAGAATGTTTTAGATAGCAATAATTTAATTACTTATAACCATTATTTTAAAAAGAGTCTTAAAAGAGTAGTAACTATTGGTATTAGTTTAGATGATGCCTTAGTTAAAGAATTAGAATTCTATCATTTAGTAAATTTAAGTTTTAATACTGAAAATTTTTTTTCGCATCAAGTAGTTAGTTATGAAACTAGTAGCGAGGAAGTAGTAAGTACGGCAGTTAAAATAAGAAATTTATTAAAAAAGAAAGTTAGTCTTAATGATATTTATTTAGTTAATGTTGATAATACTTACTTTAATGAATTAGATAGAACCTTTAAAAACTTTAATATTCCTCTTAATCTTTATGAAACAAGAAATATTGGAAATACAAAAACAATTCAAGAATTTTTAAAAATTTTGAAAGAGACTTTAAATGTAAGTGAAGCCCTAGAATGTATTTTAGATGATGATATTAAAGGAAAAATAGTTAATTTATTTAATAGTTATACTTTTGATTACCAAATAGATAATACTTTTTTAGAAATGGTTACTTGCGATATAAAGAAGATTAATATTAGTTTACCTAAGTATGATAAGGCAGTTAATTTAATTAATATTAGTGATATGTTACTTCCTGATAAATATTATTTTGTCTTAAATTTTAATCAAGGTATAGTGCCAAGGATATATCATGATGATAAATTAATTAAAGATAAAATGCGTAAGAGTTTGGGACTTGCTACATCACTAGATTTATTAAAAAGAGAAAAACAAGAAGTAAAGATTAGACTTTTAAGTAATCCTAATGTTTATATAAGTTATAAAGGAAAAGATAACTATAGTACTTATTATCCTAGTCCTTTAATTAGTGATTTAGGTTTAGATGTAGTAATTGAAGAAGTTAATCCTTATAATTATTCGCATCTTTATAATAAAATTAATTTAGGAACATTCTTAGATAGATATTTAAAATATAATGAAAAGAATGATTATTTAAAAGATTTAATGACCAGTTATCCAGATATTAATTATAATACTTACGATAATCGTTATATAAAAGTTGAATTTGATGATTTATATAAGTATTTAAATGGGAAGAGTAATCTTTCTTATTCGGCGATGAATAATTATTATTTATGTGCTTTTCGTTTTTATATTGCTAATATTTTGAAGTTAGACCCTTTTGTTGATACTTTTGCAGCTTTTTTAGGTTCTTTATTTCATGATTGTTTAAGCAAAATGTATAATGAAGGCTTTGATTTAAGAACGGAATATGATAAGTATTTAGAAAAAAGAGAACTAACTAATAAAGAAAAATTTTACGTAGATAATTTGTATACAACTTTAGAGTTTATTATTAAGACGATAAGAGAACAAGAAAGCAAATCTATGTATGATAAGACTTTGACTGAGACGAGATTGAATTTAAGAAAAGAAGGTAAGATTACCATTAATTTCTTGGGATTTGTTGATAAGATTAAGTATTTAGAAGATAGTGATGGTAAGTATTTAGTGGCTATTATCGATTATAAGACGGGGTATGTACCAACTACTTTAGATAATATTAACTATGGGTTACATTTGCAATTGCCAGTTTATATTTATTTAACCAAGAGAGGTCTACATAAAGATATTAAGATTACGGGCTTTTATTTACAAAAGATATTAAATGGGAAAACAGTAGATTCTGATTCTTTCGAAGAAGATAGTAAGAAAGCTTTAAAGCTTGATGGATATTCAATTGACAGCGAAGAGGAATTGATTAAATTTGATAGAACCTATACAAAAAGTGATGTCATTAAAGGTATGGCAACAACTAGTAAGGGGTTTGCCCATTATGCTAAGTTGTTTAATGATAGTGATATTGAGAAAATTGATAGAATAGTTGACGAAAGGATTAATGAGGTAGTGGAGGCAATCTGGAAAGGTGATTTTCCCATTAATCCCAAACGAGTTAAGGGTGAACTTATTGGTTGTGAATTTTGTAAATATAAAGAAATTTGTTATCGAAGGGAAGAAGATATTGTTGATTTAGAATATAAAACCAGAGAGGATATTTTAGGAGATGATTTAAATGCCAAAGTGGACGAGTGAGCAACAAGATGCTATCTATAAAAAAGGGACGAACATAATTGTTTCAGCAGGAGCTGGTTCTGGTAAGACAGCGGTTTTATCTGAACGTGTGTTGGAACATGTTAAATCTGGTATTAGTATTGATGATTTACTGGTTTTAACGTTTACTAATGCGGCTGCTGCGGAAATGAAAGATAGAATTCGTAGTAAAATAAGAAAAGTTCCAGAATTAAAAGAAGAGTTAGATAAAGTAGATTTAGCTTATATTACAACTTTTGACTCTTTTGCTTTATCTTTAGTTAAAAAATATAGTTATTTAATGAATATTTCTAAGAATATAAATATTATTGATGCTAGTATTATGACTTTAAAAAAAGAAGAAGAGTTAAATAATATTTTTGAAGAATTATATCAAGAAAGAAATCCTTCGTTTTTAAAGTTGATTAGTGATTTTACAGTTAAAGATGATAAAGAAATATTTAATGCTGTTTTAGGTTTATATGCTAAACTTGATAATCGTTATGATAAAGATACTATTTTAAATAGTTATCTTGATAGTTATTATAGTGATGATAATATAAGCAAATTAGTTAATGATTATATGGCTTTAATAAAGATGCGTTTAGAAGTCTTAAATAATACTGTTGATAATTTATATCATTATACTGATGATACTTTTCAAGGTAAAATGGAAGAGGTTATTAGACCTTTAATAAGTGCGGTTGATTATTTAGACATTAAAAGGTTATGTGTCATTAAGTTACCAGTTTTAAGAGGAGCTGATGAAGTAACCAAAAAAATTAAAGATGAAGTTAAATCGATAGTTGATGAAATAGGAGATTTAACTAAGTATAATTCGCTTGATGAAATTAAAGAAAGCCTATATTTAACAAAAGATTATGTAGAGATTATTATTGCTATTATTCAAAAATTAGGTAAACGTTTAGATAAATTTAAAAAAGATAATAATGCCTATGATTTTATTGATATTGCGAAAATGGCTATTAATATTTTAAAGAATAACGATGCCGTTCGTTGTGAGATGAAATATAAGTATAAAGAAATTTTAATTGATGAGTATCAGGATACTAATGATATTCAAGATATCTTTATTTCTTTAATTGAAAATAACAATGTTTATATGGTTGGAGATATTAAACAATCTATTTATCGTTTTCGTAATGCTAATCCTTTATTGTTTAAAAGTAAGTATGAAGCTTATCAAAATAATGATGGTGGTTTAAAAATTGATTTAAATAAAAATTTTAGAAGTCGCAGTGAAGTTTTAAATAATATTAATATGATGTTTAATTTATTTATGGATAATTTTATTGGTGGTGCCGATTATATCCAGTCGCATCAAATGGTTTTTGGACTTACTCCTTATAATGATGTTAATAAAGAAAATTATAATATGGATGTTTTAAATTATACTTATGATAAAGACTCAAAATTTACTAAAGAAGAAATTGAAATTTTCACAGTTGCTCGTGATATTAAAGAAAAAATAGCTAATGGTTATGAAATGATGGATAAGGAAACGATGCAAAGAAGACCAGTTAATTATGGTGATTTTGTTATTTTAATGGATCGTTCCAGTAGTTTTAATTTATACAAGAAAATATTTGAATATTTAAATATTCCTATAACTATTTATCGTGATAAGACAATTAGTGATTCGGTAGATATCTCAATTATAAAAAATATTTACAATTTGTTAGTTTTAATTAAAAGAAGAGATTTTGGAACGATGTTTTCTTATTCATTTATGGCGGTTGCCCGTAGTTATCTTTTTAATATGAGTGATAAAGATATTTTAAAAGTTATTAGTAATAGGTCGTATGCTGAAACAGAAATTTATGCCATTTTATATGAGTTAGCTAAGGAACTTGATAATATGCCAAATAATGAAGTATTTCGTTTAATTATTGAGAGATTTAAATTCCAAGAGGCATTTATTACGACTGGAGATGTTAAAGAACATTTAGTGACGATTGATTCAATAAGTAAAATTGCTGATAATGCCACTAATTTTGGTTATAGTCCATATGAATTTTTAGATTATCTAAATATGGTTTATGAAGAAGGGTTAGATATTAAACTATCCTTAAACAAAGAGGCTTCTAATTCAGTTAAAATTATGACTATTCATGCTTCGAAGGGTTTAGAATATCCAGTCTGTTATTTTACTGGTTTATTTAAGAAGTTTAATATTGATGATTTAAAAAATAAATTTTATTATGATAATACTTTAGGATTTATAACTCCTTATGTAAAAAATGGTATTCATAGTACAGTTGTTAAACTGATGTTAAAGAATAAGTATATTTTAGAAGAGATAAGTGAAAGATTGAGATTATTTTATGTGGCTTTAACTAGAGCTCGTGAGAAGATGATTATTGTTGGGGAGTTTGATAAGAATGAACTGGCTTATAAAGTCGAAGGAGTAGTAGATAGAGAAACCAGAAGTAGTTATCGTAAGTTTACTGATATGTTAAATTCAATTTATGATTATTTAAAACCTTATATAAAGGATATTGATATTGACTCTTTGGGACTTACTAAAGATTATAATTTATCAGTAAAAAAAGATTTAGAAACTTTAAAATCTGAAAAGGGTGGGATTATCGCCGTAGATGAGTATATTCCGGATAGTAAAAAAATAGAAAATAGTCATTTTTCTAAAGTTACTAGTACTTTAAGAAGTAAAGAAGAACAAAAAAATATTGACTTTGGGTTACGTATGCATTACTTATTTGAAATAACTGATTTTAGTAATCCTGATTATAAAGATTTTAATGCTTTTGAAGTTAATTGTATAGAAAAATTTATTAATACTGGCATTTTAAATGATAGTAAAGAAATTTATAAAGAATATGAATTTATTTATAATAATGATGATAGAGAGAATCATGGCATTATTGATTTACTAATTATTAAGAGGGATAAGGCTATTATTGTTGATTATAAGTTAAAGCATACTACTGATGTTGCTTATTTAGAGCAGTTAAAAGGTTATAAAAATTATATTTTAGAAATGACTAATTTACCAGTTTTTTGTTATTTATATTCAATTATGGATAGTAATTTAGTTGATTTAAATATTTAATTAGAGGTGAAAAACTTCTAATTTTTTTTAGATTGGAATTTAAAAAAAATTTTGCACAATAAAAAAGTCCAGAATTAACTAGACTTTTCATTAAGTTTAAAATTAAATTTCTTCAATTTTTAAGAAGTTAGTATGAGCATCACTAGGAGTTGAACCTACAACACAAACTAAATCTTTGTATTTTAGATTTAACATATCTTTAGCAGCCTTAATGCTTTCCTCTACTAAGGTATCAGTATCTTTAGCAGCATTACCAACAACTTTAGTATAAACACCCCATTTAAGAGCAAGCATACGAGCCATTTTTTCGTTTTCAACAGTAGCGATAATATAAGCATTTGGTCTTAGGCAAGATACATCTAAAGCAGTTTTACCTTCTTTAGTTGATACAACGATAGCCTTAACAGGTAATTCTAAAGTAGCATCAACAGCACATTTACAAATGGCATTGTGAATATCAGTACCTCTTAATTTGTAATCAGCAAGATTGTACTTAGTGATTTGTTCAGCATTAATAGCGATCTTAGCCATATATTGTATAGTTTCAACTGGATATTTACCCATAGTAGTTTCATCACTAGTCATAATAGCATCGCAACCAGCAAGTACAGCATTAGAAACATCAGTAACTTCTGCATTTGTTGGACGAATGTTTTCTTTCATAGATGTCATCATTTGTGTAGCCATAATAACACCTTTACCATTCTTATGACACATATCAATCATTCTTTGTTGATATAATGGTAAGTTTTCTAAACCAGTTTCAATACCTAAGTCACCACGAGCAACCATAATGTAATCAGAGGCATCAACGATTTCTTGTAGGTTATCGATAGCATATTGAGTTTCTACTTTAGAAATAATGATCATATCTTCACGATGAAATTCTTTACATAGATCTCTAACAGCTTTAACATCATCAGCAGTGTTTACGAATGATACAGCAATGTAGTCACCGTCATGTTCACAAGCATATTTAATATCTTCTCTATCAGCATCAGAGATAAATGGAACATTAAGTTTAACACCTGGAATACAAACACCACGACGTGATTTAATAGTACCACCATTAATGATTTCACAAGTAAGACCATCTTCTTCTTTAGATACAACAACTAATTTATAGAAACCATCATCTAATAAAATAGCTTGTCCTACTTCTAAATCTTTAAGGATTCCCTTATAGTTGAAAGAAATTCTCTCGGCATTACCTAAAACATCTTCTTCAACAATACGAATTGTTTTACCTTTTACAAGTTCAATGTAATCACCATCAAATGTACAAGTTCTTAAATCTGGACCCTTAGTATCAAATAGAATACCAATATTAGCTCCCATTTCTTCATTAGCACGTTTGATTAATGATAAGTCTAATTCTCTTTCTTCTAAAGTTGCATGTGAGAAATTGATACGTGCAACATTCATACCAGCCTCTACAATACCTTTGAAATTTTCCCAAATTTGTGTAGATGGACCGATACTACAAATAATTTTTGTTTTTTTCATTTTATTTAACTTCCTTTCGCTAGTTAATATTACCATAAATAGGGTGTTTTGTAAATTAGGTTTTTATTAATTTTGCAAGCTTTTCTATTAGTATTAATTAAAATATTAAATTCTTTTTTTTATAATAGAAAGTTATATAAATTTTAGTTATTAATATAATTAATTTTAGTTTGGCAAGTTAAGACTATAAGTTTATATTTAAGTTTTTAATGGATGATGATTTTTAAAGTTAGATACTAAAAAATAAAGAAACTTTTTTTGCTAGTATTATATTTATTCTTTTTAAACGATAATTTATAATAACAAGTGCAACACATGAAATTTTAATAAAAAAAGTTCATATATTACTCATGATATAATGTTGGTGTCTAATCAAACATTAAGGAGTAATAAATATGAACTATATACATCTTACCATAGAAGAACGTGCTTGTATAAGCAAATTTAAAGAAATGGGATTAAGTTTAAGAGAAATGGCTAAATTATTAAATAGAAATGTTTCAACTATATCTAGAGAAATAAAACGAAATTCTTATAAAATAGGAATAAATAATTCAATAAAACGATATGTACCTACTTATGCTAATAGAAAGTATAAAGAAAGAAGAACTAAATGCCATAGGTCAATAATAGCAACTAATGCAGCAATAGAATATATAAAAAATAAAATAGAATTACATTGGTCTCCAGATCAAATAACCAATAGAAGTGATGATAATAAACCAGCTAATTTTCCTTCCATATCCACAATATATAGATGGATTCACTTAGGGTACATTCCAAAAACTAATATTGAACATTTAAGAAGAAAAGGAAAATTCAAAAGGCCGGCCGAAACAAGAGGAAAATTTAATTTAGGTAAAACAATCAAAAAAAGACCTAAGGAAGTATACAAAAGAAATACATTTGGACATTGGGAAGCTGACACAGTTGTTTCAGGAAAATTAAACAATTATACTTTAAAAAGTAAATACTGTTTTGTTTCTTTAGCAGAGCGAAAAACAAGATTATATTTAGTTAAATGGATACCAGATAGAAAAGAAGAAACGGTTACTAATGCAATAATAGATTTATTAAAAGATTTGCCAAAAGAAGCAGTTAAAACAATAACATGTGATCGAGGAAAAGAATTTGCTGGTTGAAAACGAATCGAAGAAGAATTAGGAACAAATATGTATTTTGCGGATCCATATTGTGCATGGCAAAAGGGAACAAATGAGAATTCAAATGGATTGTTAAGAGAGTTTTATCCAAAACAAATGGATTTATCTAAGACAGATGAAAAAGAAGTACAAAATGTACTTAAACTTCTAAATAATAGGCCAAGAAAATGCATTAATTATAAAACACCACAAGAATTATTTAATGAGTATTTATGTGAATGTTGCACTTGATTTGACAAATTATCAAACTAATTGATTTATGATAGAATTAAATAGAATAGGATAGAGTTATTAAGAATAGATGATTTGTTTTTAAAGATAGATTTAGCATCAGCAGTTGGTTTACTTAGTTTTTTAGGAATTCCAGATGATAAAATAAAAGAAGTTTATCTTCAGTTAATTAGCTTTAAAGAATATAAAAGTACGAATGATAAGCAATACAATTTGTATGAAAGGTAGGTTACAGGTTAACTTATCTTTTTTTGTTATGCTATAGTTATATAACTTATATAATTATTTTCATTATTTATATAGAGATAATAAACTCTAAAATAATTTAATATAGACATATTTTTACTAAAAAAAGCTATAAATTCACAATAAATTGGGAAAGTCGTGCTATAATTAATTGAGGTGGAAATTTTATGGAAATAGTAGTTGATAATAAACATATATTTTATGACCAATTAGGACTAGGTTCTAAAGATATTGTCATGCTTCATGGTTGGGGACAAAACATGGAAATGATGCGACCTTTGGCTATTAAGTTGTTAAATGATAAAAATATTAAGAATAACTATCGTATTACCATTTTAGATTTACCAGGATTTGGATCATCTAGTGAGCCTGATATGGATACAGATGTATTTAGTTATACTAAGTTAATTGAAAATTTTTTAATTGCTTTAAAAATAAATAAACCCATTATGTTAGGTCATTCTTTTGGTGGCAGATTATCGATTATTTATAGCAGTCGTAATGAAACGGAAAAAGTAATTTTATTTGGGGCACCTTGTATTAGAGAATATAATCAAACATTTAAAGAAAAAGTTTTAAAGGGTTTAAAAAAGATACCTTTTACAAAAGATTTAGTTGAACTTGCTAAACAATATATTGGTTCTACAGATTATAAAAATGCCAGTCCTGTAATGCGAAGAGTTTTAGTTAATACGATTAATCAAGATTTAAGTGAATGTGCTAAAAAAATAACAGCACCTACTTTGCTTATTTGGGGGTCTTTAGATACAGCAGCTCCCATAGAACAAGCAAGAAAATTAGAAAAACTTCTTAAAGATGGAGCTTTGATTGAGATTCCAGGAGCAACTCATTATGCTTATTTAGAACGAATCGATTATATAACTAATATTTTAGTAAATTTCTTAGGAGGAAAGTAAAATGACGATATTAATAAATATTATAATATTTTTAATTATATTTTATAGTGTAACAGTTAAATCAAGAAAATCACTTCATATGTTACAACAAAACTTATATAACGAAAATAATCGTTATTTAAAGTGGTTAAAGCAAAATCGAAAGGTTGCTTTAAAACATTATGATTTAATAGGTTTATTTTTATCAGTAGTTGCCTTATTTACGGGTAATTTATTTGGTAAAGTTTTACTTATTATCAGTGCTTTTATCTATTTATTTGATAGTGAAGTTATAAAGTATTCGATAATGGTAGAAAAAGCTAAAAAACCACTTGTTAAGACGGCACGTGTTAAAAGACAAATTACTACTCTTTATATATTAAATTTAATACCTTTAGTACTTTATTTGATATTTAATAGTAATGTTAGAGTATTATTTGTACTTGCATCCTTAATGCTTGTTTTAAATTATTATATGGTTTATTTAGTAAAGTTAATAAATGACCCTATTGAAAAAGGAATCTATAAGAAATTTTGGAATATGGCAGAAGATAAGCTTGCTTCTTATAATGATTTAAAAGTTATAGGTATTACGGGTTCTTATGGAAAAACTAGTAGTAAGAATATTTTAAATGAAATATTATCAATGGATTATATTTCGCATCCAACTCCTAAAAACTTTAATACGGATGTTGGGCTTATGACTACTATTAATAATGATTTAACCAAGTTTGATGAAATATTTATTGCTGAAATGGGAGCTTATAAAGTAGGAAGAATTAAGAATGCTTGTAATTTAGTTCATCCTAAGTATGGTCTTCTTACAACGATTGGTAAGGCTCATTTAGAAACTTTTGGTAGTCAAGAAAATATTATTAAAACAAAGTTTGAACTTATTGAAAGTTTACCTAGTGATGGTATTGCTTTTCTAAATATGGATGATCCCCTACAAGTTAATTATGATTTAAAAAATAAGGTAAGAGTTGTATGGTATGCTGTTAATAATAAAAAGGCTGACTTCTATTGTTTAGATACTAAGTGTAGCAATAAAGGTTCTACTTTTAAGATTTTCTTTAAGAGTGAAAATAAAACTTATGATTTTCAAACTAGACTTTTAGGTCGTCATAATATTTCAAATATTGTTTCGGCAGTGGCTGTTGGTTACGAGTTTGGAATTTCTATTCCTAAATTACAAGCTGCTGTTAGTAAGATTAAGCCAATTGAACATCGTCTTGAACTAAAAATAATTGGTAATATGTTTCAAATAGATGATGCGTATAATTCTAATCCCGTTGGTGCTAAAGTAGCATTAGAAGTTCTTGGAATGATGCCAGGTGATAAAGTTGTCGTGACACCAGGTATGGTTGAGTTAGGAGCGGAAGAAGAAAAATATAATAAAGAGTTTGGCGAAGAAATAAGTGCAGTTGCTGACTATGTTATTTTAGTTGGGGAAAAACAAACAAAACCAATTTATGATGGTTTAATGGCTAAAAAATATGATAAAGATAGAATAATTATTACTAATGATGTAAGACAAACTTATATATTAGTTAATAAATTAAAAGGTAAAAAAGACATATATGCTTTATATGAGAATGATTTACCTGATACTTATAATGAGTAGGTATATATAAATTTTAAATTAGTAAAGGAAGGAATTTTAGAATATGAATATAAAGTTAGGTGTAATTTTTGGTGGTGTATCAGTTGAACATGAGGTAAGTGTAATATCAGCAGTTCAAGCGATGCAAGCTATAGATAAGGAAAAGTATGATGTTATTCCTATTTATATAACTAAAGATAGACAGTGGTATACTGGGGAAATCTTAAAAGATATGGATACATATACTGATATGGATTTACTTAAGAGATATACAAGTAATGTATCTTTAATTAATAAAAAAGGTAAATTTTATTTACAAAGTAAGGGTTTAATTAAAAAAATAGTTACAGAACTTGATTTAATTTTACCAATTGGTCATGGTACTAATATGGAAGATGGAACTTTACAAGGTTATCTACAAACAGTAGGTATTCCTTATTGTGAATCAGATGTTGCAGCATCTAGTGTTGCTCAAGATAAAGTAACCCAAAAATTAGTATTTCAAAGTAAAGGCTTACCAATGACAGCATTTACATGGTTTTATGATGTAGATTATAGTGAGTCACAAGACGAAATATTAAAAGAATGTGCTAAATTAAAATATCCATTAATAGTTAAACCAGCTACTTTAGGTAGTTCTGTTGGTATAAATTTTGCTAAAGATGAAGAAGAATTAAAGAATGCTATTGAAGAAGCTATTTCTTATGATAAGAAAATTTTAGTTGAACATGCTGTTGAAAATTTAAGTGAAGTTAATATTTCGGTATTAGGGGATTATAAATATCAAGAAGTATCTTGTATTGAAGAAGTAACTACTGTTCATCATTTACTAACTTATGCTGATAAATATATTGGTGAGTCTAAGAATAAACCAAGTAAGGGGATGGCTACTTTAGGACGTAAGGTGCCTGCTAAATTAGATAAGAAAATGCAAAGTGAAGTAGAGGATGTTGCCGTTAAAGCTTTTAAGGCTGTCGGGTTATCTGGTGTTTGTCGCATTGATTTTCTAATTGATAAAAATGATGATAAAGCATATATTAACGAAATAAATTCTATTCCTGGTTCACTATCATTCTATTTATGGGAACCAAAGGGTAAAAAATATCGTGAATTATTAGATGAAATTATAAAAATAGGTATTAAAAATTATCAAGATAATAATAATAAAGTTCATTCATTTGAATCTAATATTTTAGAAGGTTATAAAGGTGCTGGTGCTAAAGGTGGCAAATTTGGCGCAAAGGGAAGCAAATTTTAGGTGAGTTATGCAAAAAAAAGGGTTTACACTAGTTGAATTATTGGCAGTAATTGTTATATTGGCACTCTTAGCAACTGTTGCTGTTCCTAATGTTGTAAGTATTTTAAAAAAAGAAAAACAAAATACTGATGAAATTGCTGTTACTAATTTAAACGATGCTGCAATTAGTTATGCAAAAGAACAAATATCTTTACAAAAATTGCACTTGAATTCATGTGATTTTACTATTGGGGACGTTAATACTGCTGTTTTAAATGCTTCTGGCAATAACAAGTGTGTGGTGGTTTATCAAGTTTCTTTTTTGCAACAAAATGGAGCTTTCGATGATAAAAGAAATTCATGTGATAGTAATGCTAATATTTATGTTTATAAATATAATAATGGTAAATATGATGAATTAAGGACGTTTATTCCTGCTAAAACTTGTGGTAGTAAATAAGACTTCAGGTGGTTGTGGTACTAATGGCGTTCAATAAAAATTATGTAACAATAATTAAATTATTTAATAGTTGATTATGGTGATAAAGATTTATACTATATAAATGAATTATTGGAATACTTAAATAAAAATTGATTAAAATAAGGAGTTTGTCAGTAAAAATGAAGATAAATTTCTTTTTTTAACTCGTAATTTACGATATAATAAATAATTAGAAAGAAAGTGAAATATATGGGAATTTTTGATAAATTAAAACAAATTGTAAGTAATAAAAGTAAAGAAGAAGTTAAAGATAGTGAAGTAGAAAGCTATAGTAAAGGTTTAGAAAAAACTAGAAATGAATTTGTTTCTAAGTTAAATGTTTTAGGTATTAAGTATACTAAAATTGATGATGCTTATTTTGAAGAATTAGAACAAATTTTAATTATGGCTGATATCGGTGTTAATACAGTTGAAAACTTTTTAGATAGATTAAAATCGAGAGTTAAAAAAGAAAATATTACCGATACTAAATATTTAAATGAAGTAATAGTTGATGAATTATTTATAATTTATGTAAATGGCGAAAATATTACGGATAAAATTAATATTGCTAAAGAAGGACCAACAGTTATTCTAATGGTTGGGGTTAATGGTGTTGGTAAGACAACTACTATAGGTAAACTTGCTTATAAATATCATAATGAAGGCAAAAAGGTTATGCTAATTGCTGCAGATACTTTTAGAGCAGGAGCTGTAGAACAATTAAAAGTTTGGGCGGATCGTACTGATGCAGTATTTTATGGTAAAGAAAATACTGATCCAGCTGGAGTAATTTATGATGGACTTGTAAAAGCCTTAGAAGAAAAGGCTGATATCGTTTTAATTGATACGGCTGGTCGTTTACAAAACAAGGTAAATCTAATGAAAGAATTAGAAAAAATGAATAAAGTAATTACTAAGTTTATTCCAGATGCTCCTCATGAGACACTTTTAGTAATTGATGCTACTACTGGTCAAAACGGTATAATGCAAGCTAAAGCATTTAAAGAAATTACTAATATTACTGGTATTGTTCTTACTAAATTAGATGGAACGGCAAAAGGGGGAATAGTTTTAGCTATTAAAGAAGAAGTTAACATTCCCGTTAAATTTATTGGTCTAGGTGAAAGAATGGAAGATTTAAAACCATTTGATATTGAAGCTTATATTTATGGTTTATTTAAGGATATGATGTAATTTGGAAAATATAGAAAAGGTAAATAATGCTAAATTGATGCCAATTAATGCTATTTTAAATAAATATGGTATTTCTGATGATTATATTATTAATTATGGTAAATATATTGCTAAAATTGATATAGATAATTTGAAAAATACTAAGACAGGTAAATTAATCTTAGTTACAAGTATAAGTCCCACTATTTATGGTGAAGGTAAAACAACGACTGCCATTGGACTTGTTGATGCTTTAAACAAATTAGACAAAAATGCGGTTGCTATTCTTAGAGAACCAGCTTTAGGACCTGTTTTTGGAACTAAAGGTGGGGCCACTGGTGGGGGATGTGCTAAAGTCATACCAAGTGATGATATTAATCTTCATTTTACTGGGGATATGAGTGCTATCTGTACGGCTAATAACTTATTATGTGCTATTATTGATAATCATATTTTTCAAGGTAATGAATTAAAAATCAAAAAAGTTGTTTTACCTAGAACCATAGATATTAATGATAGAGCCTTAAGAAATATTACTATTAATTCGAGTTATAACAGAGAAGACCATTTTATTTTAACCGTGGCTAGTGAATTAATGGCATGTGTGTGTTTAGCAAATGATTTTAAAGAATTAAAAGAAATGGTTGCTAATATGATAGTGGCCTATAATGATACCGGCAAACCAATTTATACCAAAGATTTACAAGCTGTAGAGGCTGTTTGCATTCTTTTAAAAGAGACAATAAAACCAAATGTAGTACAAACTTTAGAACATAATCTAGCAATAATTCATGGAGGGCCTTTTGCTAATATTGCTCATGGTACTGCTAGTATCAGAGCTATTAAAACTGGACTTAAAAATTTTTCTTATTCAGTAGTAGAAGCTGGTTTTGGTTCTGATTTAGGAGCAGAAAAGTTCTTTGATATAGTTTGTCCTAAAGGAAACTTTTATCCTGATGTAGTTATTTTAAATGCGACAATTAGAGCTTTAAAATACAATGGACAAGGTAATTTAACAGAGGGACTTGCTAATTTACAAGCTCATATTGATAATATGTTGAATTTTAGTAAAAATATAATTGTATCTTTAAATAAATTTAGTGATGATTCTATAGAAGATATTAATATAGTAAGAGATTATGTAAAAAAACAAGGCTTAGAATTTGCTATCAATGATACTTATTCTAAAGGCAGTAATGGTGGTTTAGAATTAGCTCAAAAAACGATACTTTTAAGTAATAGTGATAATAAAAAAATTGTCAAGTTATATGATGATAATTTAAAAGTTAAAGAAAAAATTTTTGCTTTAGTAAAGAAAGTTTATCATGCTAAAGAGGTTGTCTATAGTAATGAAGCTGAAGAAAAAATAAAGTCGTTAGAAGACTTAAAATTAGATAAATATCCGATTTGTGTAAGCAAAACACCAATGTCAATTTCAGATAATAAAGAGTTATTAGGATATCCTAAAGACTTTACTATGCATGTTACTGATATTAAGTTAAATGAGGGAGCTGGATTTATCGTTGTTTTTATGGGAAATGTTATAACTTTACCAGGGTTAAATAAAAATAGTAATTACTTAAAAATGCACATTGATGATAATGGTAATATAAAGGAGCTAATGTAATGGATAGAGTAGAATTAACCAATCTTTTTGATATCTATGAATCACTACTTACTGATAGAGAAAAAGAAATATTTAAATATTATTACTATGAAGATTTATCTTTAAGTGAAATTGGTGAAAATTTAAATATCACAAGAACTGGTGTTTTTAATACTTTAAAAAAAGTTGAAGAAAAGCTCTTACAATATGAAGATAACTTAAAATTAATGAGTATAAAAGGTACTTTAAAAGATTTATTAGAAGAGTCTGATATTGAAGAAATAAAAAATAAATTAAAGAAAATTATATAAAAAGAATTAGAATTTTTATTTAGAAACTCTAATTCTTTTCTCTTTTATAAATAAATTTAATATAAATAACTAAGTAAACGAATGCTAGTAAGAATCCACCTAAAACATCAGAAGCATAATGAACACCTAAATAAATTCGACTTAGCCCAATTAAAAGAATAATAAAACCTAATAAAGTCATTAAACTGTATTTAAGGGGTTTCTTTAAGTCAGTGTGATATAAATAATAAATTAAAAAACCATAAAAGGCAAAGGAGACCATGGAATGTCCTGAGGGAAAACTAAAGCCATTTTCAATAATTAAATTAATATCAATGGGTCTATCTCTTCTGATAATACTTTTAACAATAAAATTACTAGCAAAAACACTTATTAAGTTAATAGTAAAATACCTATTAAAACTTTTATCTTTATTAAATAAATAAAAGATTATAATAATTGGTATCATGACCGTGTAATTACCAAACTCAGTTACTATTTTAAAAAATTTAGTAGTGTTTGGATTTATCAACTTTTTTACATGGTTATAAATAAAATTATCAAAAGTACTAATAGAATCAGCATTAATAAGTTTAATTATATATAAAAATAAGAATAAACATAATATTAAAATTATCCATATTAAATATTTATTTATAAATTCTTTTATCTTTTTCATAATATCACTATAATAAGTATAACACATTAAGACTATATTATGTTAAAATCTTAAGTAGATGTAATTGGAGTGATTATAGTATTTATGAAAAAAGTTTTAATTACGGGTGCTACTAGTGGTATAGGGTATGCTACATTAAAAGAATTAGTAAATAAATATGAAGTTATTTTTACTTATCATCATAATGAAGAAAAAGCTTTAGAAATAACTAGTAAATATCATATTAAGGGTTATTATTTGGATTTAGGAGATAAAGAAAGTATTGAAAAGTTAGTTGATAGTATTGATAATATTGATATTTTAATTAATAATGCCGCTATTTGTTTAGATAATTCTTTTGAAGATAAGACTTATATAGAGTTTAGTAAAGTAGTAAATGTTAATTTAACAGGGACTTATTATTTAACCAAATTATTAAGTAAGAAGATAAATAATGGTGGTAATATTTTATTTATTAGTAGTACTAATGGAATTGATACATATTATATTGAATCAATTGATTATGATGCTAGTAAAGCAGGTGTTATTTCTTTGATGCATAATTTTGCTAAACAGTTAGCACCTATTCGTGTAAATGCGATAGCACCCGGTTGGGTTGATACAGAAATGAATGCCTCAATGAGTGATAAGTTTAAGAAGAACGAAGAAGAGCATATCTTACTTAAAAGATTTGCTAGTCCAGAAGAAATTAGTAAAGTAATAAATTTTGTTATTAGTGAAGATGCTAGTTATATTAATGATACAGTAATTAGAGTAGATGGTGGTGTTAATAATGGATAAAGTGTTAGATTTAGTAAATAGTTTTGAAAAAGAAAATGGTAATCTTTTTAAAGATTTGGATGAAATAAGTTTTATAAATAGTAAAAAAGTATTAAAAGCTTTTAAAGATAATAATGTTAATGAAAGTGATTTTGCTGGGACAAATGGTTATGGTTATGATGATGCAGGTCGTGATAAAATCGAGGCAGTTTTCGCAGAAGTTTTAGGTGGTGAAGATGCTTTAGTTCGTCCGCAATTAATAAGTGGTACTCATGCCCTAACAGTATGTTTTTTTGGATTACTTAGACCGGGAGATATGCTTTTATCTATTAATGGTAAGCCTTATGATACTTTAGATGAAGTTATTGGAATTAGAGAAAATTCTAGTAGTTTAAAGGCTTTTAAAGTTAATTATGCGCAAATAGATTTAGTAAATAATGATTTTGATTATGATAAAATTAGGGATTACTTAAGTAAAAATAAAGTTAAAGTAATAGAAATTCAACGTAGTGTTGGGTATGCTAATAGAGATACCATTAGTATTGAAAAGGTCGAGAGGGTTTGTAATTTAATAAAAAGTGTTAGCCCTGATACTATTATTATGGTAGATAATTGCTATTGTGAATTTGTAAGTACAAAAGAGCCAATTGAGGTTGGAGCTGATATAATGGTTGGTTCTTTAATTAAAAATTTAGGTGCTGGTATTGCTAGTACAGGAGCTTATATTGTTGGTCGAAGAGACTTAGTTAATCTATGTAGCCAGCGCCTAACAGCACCCGGTGAAGGTAAACAAATGGGACCTTCCTTAGGAAGTAATCGTTCATTTTTGCAAGGAATTTATATGGCTCCTCAAGCTGTTGTTAATGCTTTAAAAACAGGAATGCTTGCTAGTTATATTTTAGAAAAACTAGGAGTAGAAGTTTATCCAAAATATAATGAGGTTAGAAGTGATATTGTAACTAGAATTATTTTTAATGATAAGGATAAACTTATTAAATTTGTTCAAGGAATTCAAGGGGCTAGTGCAATTGATAGTAATGTTTTACCAATTCCCGTTGCTACACCTGGTTATGATGATGAAATAATTATGGCAAGTGGTTCGTTTACCCAAGGTTCATCTATTGAAATAAGTTGTGATGGTCCCATTAGAAGTCCATATATTGCTTATTTACAAGGTGGTATTACTTATGATTATGGAAAGCTTGCTGTTATTAATGCAATTAGTAATATTTTAAAAAATAATGATTAAGAAACTTTTAACATATTAAAAAGTTTGCTAAAATAAGAATAGAAAGAGTGATTAGGGTGAATGATTTAGAATTACCAAAGATAAAAGAAGAAAAAAAAGAAGTTAAAGAAGTAAAGTCTCTTACTTTTAAAGAATTAATAAAAACTATATTTACTTTTTTAACACATAGTGATTTTATAGATATAATTGTCTTTATTTTTCAATTATTAGTACTTGCTTTAGTTATTATCGTATTTAAATTTCCCGTAGAGTTAGTAATTGATTTAGGACCTAAGATTTTTGGGTTACTTGGTAGTAATAATTTAGTAGGTATATTAGTTACTTTTTGGACACTTATATTCAATATTATTTATACTATTGTTGGAATTTATGCCTATATTAAAATTTGTGAAATAAGATTTGCTAATTTAAATGATAAAAAGTAGCAAGTCTTTTTATTTTGAAAAGTTTTTTTTCTTTTTAAATAATCTTTAGTATTGTATAATAATGATAAAGGAGGAGAAATGAATAATAAATTTTTAAGTAAAGTATTTGGCTGGATGGTAATAGGGCTTTTAGTAACATTTGGTACTGGTTTTTTAGTTTCATCTAACGAGAATATTTTAATTAATGTTCTTTCAGGACCAGGTTTACTAGGAATTTTAGTTATAGAATTTGCAGTTGTCTTATTTTTATCATTTAGGATCACAAAAATGAGTCCAAGTGTTGCTAAAGCATGTTTTATTTTGTATTCATTTGTTAATGGGTTGTTCTTTTCCACTTATTTTGTTGAATTTCAAATAGCTTCATTAATATATGTATTCTTAATAACAGCGATAGTCTTTGCTGTATTTGCCCTTATTGGTGCAACGACAAAAATGGATTTAACTAAAATAGGTAGTTATTTATTCATGGGATTATTAGCCATTATTATTTGTGGTATAATCAATATTTTTGTTGGCAGCAGTAGTTTTGACTTTGGTTTATCAATTCTTGCGGTAATCTTATTCTTAGGTTATACTGCATATGATGTTAAAGTTATTATGAATTCAGATAAATTTGCTGCTGTTCCAGAAGAAAATTTAGCTATTTATGGAGCTTTACAATTATATTTAGACTTTATTAACTTATTTATAAGATTAATAGAATTCTTTGGTAAAAGAAATGACAATTAACAAAATATTAGCATTAGTTTGTTAATAGAAAAAAAGTGTAGAAATTTAGGTTCTACACTTTTTAATACTTTTTTAAATTGATTTTTAAGGCATTTTTATTAACATTAATTTTGCCATATTTTCTTTCGACATCTTGTAATTCTTTTTGAAGTTCTGTAGCATATTCTTGAAGTTTTTCTAATTCTTTTTTAATATCTTCATTACTTGTTATGCGTTCTTTAATTTTTTTATCTAAATTATAGAGGGCATTTTGAATAGTTTCAATATCGTATATTTTAGTATAGGCTAAAATGAAAGAGATTATAGCTCCTAGTCCGATACCTAGAAGAGTAAAGGGGATAATGAATTTCGTACTTTTTCTACTAATGGTTTTATCTTGATAAGTTTCGGTGATAATAATAGTTGTATCAGTAGTATTCTCGTTACTATCTAAGGTATCTTTAGCTTCAATATATTGATATTTTTCTATTAAATTACCATCTAGGTTATCTTTAGTAATATGAAAATCATCGGTTTCGTTTGCAGTTTCTGGAGTTATATAATCATAGGCGGTTACATTACGAATATAGCCATTACTAATATTATTAGAATGCCAAGGACCACATTTTAAAACGGTTGCAACATAAGTAGTGGAATGTTCATCAAATTCTTCCACTTGATTACCAATTAAGTTGCCAGTTTCTAAATTAATAGTTCTGGTAATGGTTTTGTATTCATCAACTTTATTAGATTTAGATTTACCTATACGATATCCGGCAGTAATAGTAATAACTGGAACAAGTACAACGGATAAAGCCTTAAGAGTTAATAAATTTTTATTTAATTTTAAATTCTTTATTTGATATTTATTTTCTAAATATTTAGTAGTTAATTTATCTTTCTTTTCTATTGCATTATTTACTTTAGTAGTTATTTTATCAATAGCTTCATTTTTTCTTCTAAGATATGAAGAATTAGCCTCACCAACAGTTTTACTAGATACTTGTTTAATAATATCTTCGTTAAAGTAATCAAATCCTAAGCCTTCAGTACCAATATTATTTAAATTTTCATTAATGACGACTTCTTCTGATAATTTATTTAAATCATTTCCTAAAAGACGTCCTAAATTTTCTTTAAAGGCAATTGTATTTAAGCTATTAACATAATTTAGAATATCATTGCGTTCAAATATTTCTTCGTATAGAATAACATTATAAATAGTTTTATAAGCCTCATCCACAATAACTTTTTGTTCATCAGTTAAATTATTAGTTAAAAGATTTAGAGAATCTACTAACATTCTAGTAGTATCAATAATATCTATAATATTTTCATCAGAAATTTTAGCAATATTTAAATTTATTTTAGTATATAATAAGTAAGTTTCATAAAAAGGTTTTAATTCTTCTTCTATTTTTTTAGTTATTTCTTCTATCTTTTTAACATAATCATCAAAAACAAAAGCTTCTAAATCACTTTGCATTCCAGCATAGGGCATTTTTTTAGATAGATCTTCGTCATTTTCTACTTTGGTTTTAATTTCATTAAGTAAAGATTGATAATTAGTTATATCAAAGATAACTTTTACTTTATCTAGAATACCTTCAAGATTTTTTACAGCTGAATCGTATTTTTGGTATCCTCTTGTTAAATCATAATCCATCATGTAATCCTTCTTTCTTACTTAGGTTATCTTAAAATATTTAAAAATCAAAGTCAAGATAGTTTGTTGTTTTTAAGAAAAATTAGGGCTAATTATTGACTGGAATTTAAGACAATGGTAAGATACAGTTTAGTGAAATGGAAGGATAATAATGGATAGACAGAAGAAAAATAGCTTAATTTCTTCCCTAATACTTGGAAGTGTTTTATTAACTGGATGTGGCGAGAAATCAGAATGTGAATTACCTACTAGACATGTTCATAAATATATAAAAAGTTTGAGTAATGGCAGTGCTATTACTAAATATTTAGATAGTGAAGATTTAGATAATTTTGGTTACAAGTGGACTGATAATTATATTTTAGTAAATAAGGTTGATGAAAAATTTTATCAAGAAGTAGCTAATATGTTTTTAGGTAGAGATAATTGGGATTATTTATATAATTTAATGGCAGCTCAAAAAGATTATTTAGAGTTTTTTTATGAGTATGATACGATAGAAACTTATACGGAAACAGATAGTGATGGTAATACAGAAACTAAAACAAGAACGGTTCATCATGAAGGATGGCATACTAATCCTTATGATAGTGATAATACAGGTAGAGTAAGACTTTATCATCATCGTTTTTATGGGTATAAAATTATTTATAAAAATAATAAGTTTTCCAAAGTTTCTAGTTATGCTGTTGATGACATTAGAGAAATAATGGATGAGTACCCATATTTTCCAGAAAATTGTGTAACTGAAGTATATGAAGAATTTAGATTTAGCAGATGGGATTTGCCTGATTTATCACCAGATGATTTTAATACTTTTAATCATCCAGATTTAAATAATAAAAGTATGACTTTAAATCACGGGTTTGGAAGAGTTTTAAAATAAATAAAAAGTCCTCAGAATATCTGAGGTTTTTTAAAGTTTATTTAACTATATTAATTAATAATCTTATTGCTGTTTTTTCTTCACCATTAATTAAAACATCGTTAAAAGCAGGGATAATGCCAATATTAATTCCAGCAGGTGCTAGAAAGCCTCTGGCTATGGCAACGGCTTTAACAGCTTGATTTAAGGAACCAGCTCCAATAGTTTGAAGTTCAACACTACCGTTTTCTCTAAAGATATTGGCAATGGCTCCTGCTACCTTACTAGGATTTGATTTTGATGATACTTTTAAAATTTCCATAATTTAATTCCTCCTAAAAAATATATATGCAGATTATAAAAAAAACTTTCCTTATATTTAATTTAGAATTGATTTTATATTATTTTATAGAATTAATTATATTTTTATGTTATATTGATACTGTATATTAAGAATAAAGATAGGCATAGATAATTATAATAAAGGAATAAAAATGAAAAGGTTTAATAAGGATAGTTATTTAAAAAAATTAAAGTTAAAAAGAAATTTGCAAATGTTCTCTAAATATTTTTGGGTTGGTATACCTTGTGTCTTATGTCTAGTATTAGGAATATATTTTGCATATTCAAAATTCTTTGTGTCTAAGGAACAAAGTGTTGTTAGAACGACGGTTGGTGATTTTATTTATGGTGATGTGGTAATTAATGCTTATATTGATGGTGAGTATTCTAGTACAATTCCAGGTAAGAATGATGGTTATGTAGTAGATAAAGTTTCTTGTGATAATGGTGCGGTAGGTGAATGGAACAATAATGATTGGGGTTTACTTACTACTAATTTAACTAAAAGAACTAAATGTAATGTTTATTTTAAAAAGTTAGTCTCAAAAGTACCAGATATTATTTCTCAGCTAGATACTTCTGGTAAGTGTCCAACGGTAAATGATGATGGTTCGGTAAAAGTTACTAGGGTAGAGACTACTAATGGTTATTTATGTAAGGCTAAAGACGCTTATGGTGATTCGTATTATTATCGTGGTAATGTAACTAATAATTATGTGAAGTTTGCTGACAAATATTGGCGAATTGTCCGTATTAATGGTGATGGTACTGTAAGAGTTATTTATGATGGCACAAGTGCTCATGCCAATGGGGAGGCAAGTCGTGATAGACAGATAGGAACTAGTGCTTTTAATAGTAGTTATAACGATAATGCTTATGTTGGTTATATGTATGGTCAAACGGGTGCCTCAACTTATGCTGCTGCTCATGCAAATACCAATGATTCAACAATTAAGGCTTACATAGATAATTGGTATAAAACTAATATAGTTGGTACAACTAATGAACAATATTTAGCAGATAATGTGTTTTGCAATGATCGAAGTTTTGCTCAAAATAATAGCGGTACTGGTACAGGAACAATTCTAACTTACTATAGATGGTATAATGGTCCTTGGGAGAGCAATGGATATAATACAAAGATGATGTTAACTTGTTTCCAAAAGAATGATGCCTTTACCGTAAGTGATATTACTAAGGGAAATGGAGCTTTAACGTATCCGGTTGGACTTTTAAGTACTGATGAAGTAGTACTAGCCGGTGGTTGGAATGTAAGCAACAGTGGTTATTACCTATACTCTGGGCAAGCCTGGTGGGCTTTCTCGCCGTACGACTCCCGTGATGGAGCTGACGTGCGTAGCGTGTATTCTGGCGGTTATGCACACGACTACGACAGTGTGAGTAGCGACTTTGGGGTTCGACCAGTTTTAAATTTGAAGCCAGAAGCTATAAAATACGGCGATGGCACAGCTAGTAATCCTTACAGATTAACAGAAAGTCTTGATAATAGTTCTTCTAGTGAAAGCGGTGGAGTTGATACTGGAGACTAAAAAAGTCATAAATACTAAAGAGAAAATACTTTAGTACT
>ENA-OPXC01000204-OPXC01000204.1-human-gut-metagenome-genome-assembly--contig:-NODE-204-length-57368-cov-3.232897_pt1 | contig 57368 bp, 100 predicted proteins | sample MGYA00241512_ERZ502016 | MGnify/ENA primary metagenome ERZ502016 (study PRJEB25962, sample SAMEA2043043) | human gut metagenome | biome: human gut; feature: human-associated habitat; material: faeces...
GGGCGATTTGCGATGTATATCGCCGTATATCTTTCAATAATTTGCCGTGTTCTTTCCCAACCATTTCCGAAACTTCCATACTGGTTAACGTCTGTTCTAATTGTTTCATATGAATATTGTTCATCAGCAAATCCCCCATTTCTGTTTGAATGAAAGTATCGTGTTCAAAATGAAATGCAAAAATTTTTCGTCCTGTATGTTCTGGATTTCCGTTATCAGCTGTTCTTTCATCTTGCACCGCCTTTCTTGTCGGATGCAAGGTTACTTGTAAAAATCCAGACACATCTTAAAAAGTGTTCGCTGATTACATTCAGATTTTTGGTAATTTCTTCAATATACATTTCTCTCATAGATTTTTCCTGCCTTTCAATTTTTTCTTGAAAAGAGATACTCTCTATGATAAAATATTTCACAGAGAGTTATCTCGGTTGATAAGAAGTTGTTTTCGTTGGTAGCGTGGCAACTTCTTATTTTTTTTGACCTTTTAGCTTTTCAATCCCCGCCCTTATAAGTTCTAATATGGAATATCCACTTTCTGATGAAAATTTCATAATTTCATCTTTTTCTTGCTTCGATACTCGAACATAAAGTCTTTCATTCATAGGATTGTCAACTTTAGGTCTGCCTGTGCGTGGAGACATTCTCAGCACCTTCTTTCTGTACGCACATTTAATATATAATAGTACGCACAAAAAGTCAATACCTTTTTGAAAAATTTCCAAATCCACAAATCACTAGCTGATATTCAGTTGTCAATGTTCAAACAAACAGGGGCATTTCTGCCCCTGCCATTACATTTTGGAAACAAGCGTTGACAGCTTGCTTTTTGTCATTGTGCGCTCTTCCGGCGTCATGTCGGAGATAAGTTCCGCCATATCCTCCGAAAGCTCTTTCATGTATTTTTCAAGGTCATGCATCTTTGCGTCCTTGTCCTCCGGCGTATTGCCTTTGTGAAGCTCTTTGCTTTCCATGTAGCTTCTGCGGCTCATTCCGCTTTTACCCTCTCTGCGGTCACGCATACCGCCATCTGCCGCAATTGTAGGCTCTGTGTAATACATTTTGCCAGAGTGACGATCCATATCACGGTCGTGTTCCATTTCCCGGTACATTTCCGGTGTCATGTGCCAGTACGGAGGTTCTTCATATCCGCGGCGCGTACCTCTTCCCTTTGGCGCGAATCTGCCGTCTGCATACCGGTAACGGTCATAATACCGTCTGCCGTCTCCGTAACGCTCAAACATATCAAGAACCTGCTCTGGGTCTGATTCGTCCATTGATTTTGTAAGCGTCCGGTAATACATGGCTTCCGCAAGGTCTTTAAGCATGTCCGTGACTTTTCCCATCTCTTCTGTATCTACACATTCGATACCTTTTGCAAACTCACACTCTGCGCTTTCAGACAGTTTTTCGATCATTTCGTGCATTCTCTTAATATCCATAAAACCGCCCTCCTTACGCTTCCCGGACTGCAATTAAATTGCTGTTCTGAACTTCGATTGCCTGCGTAGACGTATTCTGTACCGCTACCGTAACACAACAACCGCGAGGAACGTCCACATATGCCTGCGCCGAAACGTTAAAGAAGTTTTCAACTGCCGCCGGTGTAACAATCATTCGAGTTGACTGCAACGGTTCTCCGTCAATTGCAATAGCCAGTGAAATAGCTTCAACTGTGCCACCGGTAGGAATTTGAATGTTTCCGGAATAAGATACCAAAAATCTTGCCCGGCACTGATTTGTAAGTCCTCTTAATTTAACAATGCCACTTCCCTGTCTATGAACAATGCATTTTGTTGCGCATACCGGAGTTTCTGTAAATGCTACATCTTCGCCCTGTGCAACTGTTTGTAATGCAATTCCTGTAAATTCTGCCATAATATGACCTCCTTATTTTAATTCTGCTATTGTTTTTGTATCGGAGCTCGAAAAAACAAATCCGTGGTCTGGAGAAAATTTTTCCATCAATAGCTCAGAATAATCTTTTTTTGCCATTTTTTCTACTGATCCAGTTATTTCCGCAAGAGTTTTAAGCTCCGAAATGTTAAGCTTTTCAAAATCAATCTTTTTGATTGCTTCGATAAATTTATTTTTAATTTCGTCCATGTATTCTACCTTCCTATTCATGAAATAAAGGGCAAACATATTTCAGTCTGCCCTTTGCGCTTATAAGTAATACTGCTTTTGCAGACATAGTCGAGTTAAACTCAATTAAGATACTCAATTATTCAATTTTGTGTAGCAACTACTTTTAGCAGCTACATCCTGTGTTGCATCCACAACCATACGCATAAGCGTTAGGATTTGGCACAACATATGCCGGGATTGCAGCTGGATTTACAGCGTTGATGATCTGCTGGGTCTGTGCCGACATTGCAGTAGTGAGCAATGCAGACTGGCGATCCTGTGAAGCGGCTCTTCTTAAGTCGTTATTTTCTGCCTGTAAGGAAGAAATCTTTTCCTGGCACAGGTAATCAAGGATTGCCCTTGTTCCTGCCTGCTGACTGTCAATAATGTCTCTCGTGTTGCTGTTCATGGTGTTCTGCAGCGCACAGGTGTTCTGCGCCATATTGTAGTTCACGCCCTGGATAGCTTCTCTGGTCTCACAGCAGCAATTAGCCAGCTGGGACTGCAAAGCATTCTGTGCCTGCATAAGTGTTACATTTGTGGTATTAAATCCCTGCTGCGTCTGATATCCAAGGTTGCAGATTGCATTGTCTACACCATGGAAACCGTTCATAACGGCGGTATTCTGTGCGTAAAATCCATCACAGAGACCATTTGCAATACCATCTAACTTCCCGATGATAGCCTGCGTGTCAAATCCACGCTGAATTGCAGAGTCGGTGTATGCAGATGCTGTCGCTCCCATGCCTCCGTTTCCTCCCCAGCCATTGCCGCCAAAGCCGCCCCAGCCAAAAATCATAGCGAAGATAATGATAGCCCACCAGCCATCGCCGCCCCACATGCCATCATTGTTTCTTCCGTTTCCTGTCACTGCTGCAATATCAGCAAGACTAGGAGATGCGTTTCCATTAAACATTTTGTTTACCTCCATCTGATTTATTTACAAATGGGATAACCGGTTATTGTGCGCGCAACCCAAAATGTACTAATGATTAAACATACTCATAACCTTTTGCTTTGCTTCATCTACTGTAATTCCTCTTTCTTTGCAGAGATTCTCCGCCATTGTCTTAAGTCCGACCGTATCTCCGCTTTGATACATCTGCATGGCATTTTTAGCCATTGGATTGTTTTGCATCTGCGGAGAATTTATCATTTGGTTCAAAATCATTTGCATCAGATTCATTCGGATTCACTCTCCTTTTTAATTTGAGAAGTTTTTTTCTGTGGAACCGGAATTTTACCAATACGTTCCTCTAACTGTTCAATTTTCCCAAACAGTTCGTCAAACTTTCCCATAAATGCCCCTGTGCACTCGTCTGATAGGTCAAATTTCATTTTTTCCGTCTCATGCGATAAATTGTTAGTCATATCATTTAAAACAGGCTTAAAAACGATTGTGCGGATTGTACCATCTGAGTTCCAGCTTTTGGCGTATATTTCCGACATATCCTGCTTTGGGAAAAACGCCACGCTTCCATCCATCGGCACATCGTTTGCAGTAATATTTTCAACAGAAGGCACAATTTTCCCATTTATTCCAATAGGCGTCATTTGTGTCTGCTGAATTTGCTGTGTTTGCGCCGGTTGAAAATAATTTTGCGGCTGTTCAATTCTTTGCTGATTACCATATGGATTATACCCATATGATGCCTGATAAGGAATTTGCTGACTATATCCCGGTGCCGGATAAACTCCGTTCATGTTCATTTTCTTCAACCTCCTCCAAAACATCCTCGATTGCGTGAATGATAGATGACTGCGTTGACAAATCTAATGATTGCAATTCTTTTCTGGCAAAAATTTTCTCAAGAACATCGTCAGAAAACATTATCATCCCTCCCTTTGCTTATATTGTGGCATAAAAAAAGACGGTAAAACCGCCAGAATACCGTCTAAATAACGCCTGTTTCCCGCCGTATCACCGCCAAAATTGCAATAAAAAAAGAACGCCTTAAGCGTTCGTACGTTTGTTCGTGTTACCTTTGGTGTTACCTTTGATTTTTACTTTCAGAAAAGGCACCATTCAGAATCTCCTTTCTTCCAGTAAAATCAAGGCTTCACAAGGTTTTCAATTTTAAAAAAATAGTAGCGGAAGGGAGATTTGAACTCGGTATCAAACCCCGCAAACCCGCATAAATACTAGGTTTCTTTACACCTAAAGGTGTTACCTCGTGTTACCTTTTACATCGATAGTGCTTTCGCAATGTATTCTTGCATCTCACTCTCTGTTTTATTATTAAAATAATAATGGTCAAGCGTTGTTCTAATATCAGTATGACCCATTTGTGTTTTTATTACAGATTCTGGAACATTTCCATCTATAAGCTTTGTAGCATATGTCTTTCTCGCCTTATGAATTGATCGCTCACCAATTTTAACTTTATCGCAGATCACATATAAACGTCTTGTAAATGCTTGTCCTTTTATCCTTTTACCGTTTTTCATAAAAATATATTCTCCAAAAGGGTTAAGCATTTTTATTTTTCTCATAAGTTCATTGGTATCTTCGGTAATTATAACATCTCTAAATCCGGCATCGCTCTTTGGAAAATTCTGAACATCAAACACATATTTGCCACTATCATCTCGGTATCGTATTTCTGTCTTTGATATATGTATCTTATTTTCTGCAATATCTGACCATGAAAGCGTGGATATTTCTCCAACCCTTAGTCCGGTTTTAAATGCCAAAATAATTCCAAGTTCAATCAATGTAGGCTGGTCTTCCATTATGAATTGTTCAATCAAAAGCTCTTCATCCTTAGAAAAAACTAATTCGTTGTCAGACTTATGATTCCTTTTAAATGACTTCTCCGAAATTTCCAAATCACCCATGAAACTGGTTATGCTCAAGCTGGTATAATGTTTTTTCTTTGCATATTTGAAAATTCCGTTAATCAATATCCGCATATCGGAGTACGCTTTCTGCGTAAGTTCCAGCTTTGAAATAGCTGTTTTTATGAATGATTCCAATATTTCTTCGTCAATATACCGGATTTTTCTATTTGCAATCGGCAAATACTTATTTTCAAAAAATCTTTTAAAATTCGTTTCGTACTTGTCCTTTGTCTGCCTTGTTATTTCACCATATTCCAATTTTTCAGAAATCCAGCTAGAATATACTTGGCTGATTGTCGGTTCATCTTCCATGGCTTTATAAAACTTCACTATCTCGTCTTCTATCGCCTTTTCAGATGTTCTTTTTACAAGTTTTTTCCCTCTCTGGCTTTCTTCGTCGGGCAAATATGTGTAAAACTTACCGTCTTTTCCTTCCCAAATGCTGTAGTTATGTTTTTCAATAAATTTCTTCCTTTCGTTCATCTCAATTTTTTTCTGAATGGTGTCTATGTCGATAATACCATTTTCAATGGCAAAATTCAACAATTCACTTTTAGAAAGATTTTCCGTTTAAATCACCTTCCAATCTCTTTACTTTTTGCTTTATATCAAAGATACGCCTTTCTACTGTTCTTAGCGGAATACAAATTTTCATTGATATTTCTTTTGGTATAAATCCACGGGCAAGAAGAGAAAATATTTCCTCTTCCTGCTCCGTAAAATTGGCGTTTTCAATAATTACTTCAAGCTCTGGCTTAGTCAGTTTTGAAAACTTCATAAGCCAATATCCTCCAATATTTTATTCCTCTCCCTGCCAGATCTTCGGTGTCCCGTCTGCATTGAGCATAACGGTACATCCGGTACCATTCCGCTGATACACCAGATACATGACGCCTGTGTCTTTGTCCGCATAGATACCGTAATCCCGCCAACCTTCTACCAATACCATCGTATTATCCTGCCCTGCGCTGACGTTTGCCATGTCACTGCATCCGGCGATCAAGAGTGTTGCTGTTAAAATTGCTGCTAAAATTTTCTTTTTCATAACTGCTCCTTTTCCCTGTTAAAGTTCTTCTTCCTCAGTGCCCGTATTTTCCTCATATTCCTCTTTGTTGATGGTCCTGATACATTCCTCACTCCTCCTTAATCAATCGCTTTCATCTGCTTTTCATCGTACGGCTTACCACAGAATGGACACCGCGGCAGTAACACCGGCATCTTCCGTTCTCTCTTCTTGCCTTTTTCCTTTACCACAAATTCCAGATACGCTTTCCCAGACAAAAGATCTGTCGGTGCTTCCACGCTTTCGTATCTTCCTGCTTTCTGAATTTTCTCAATTGCTTCATTCATGCAATTACACATTGTTATTCCTCTCTTTCTTGAGTTTAAATACTATATAATCCCTGGTACTCATAAAAATACTCTTTGCTATAAAATTCCTCATTTCCCAAGTCATTCTTTACAAGAATATCCCCATCGTAGCCAAGCACTGTATATTGCCGTCCCTCAGTAAGGTTAAACTCCTCTGCGCGCTCATTTGCAGTTACAGGCTGTCCTATTTCAACTACTACAACAGTATCCTTTTTTACGCCGTTCATGTTTTCCTCTCTTTCTCGGTTAAAGGTCAGTTTAAATGCTCTTCCAACCGTTTTGCAGCTTCAGTCATTAAACCTTCAAAGTTTGTAACCGGCATACCCATAACTAATACTGCTTTAGCCATAATTTTTTTACCTCCAACTAAGATAATTTATATCTGTCTCTCGCCGCGGAACGAAACATCATAAAAAGCATTTCCGATAATGCTTTTTCTCTACTTCTGCGCTTTGCTTTCTTGATTACGGTCAGTTCTCTCCAGTTATTCCGCCAAGTGCTTTCTGTTGGCACAATCACGCCAACAAAATATGGGATTTCTTTTGATACAGCCGCATATACTTCCTCCGGCATTACAAGATAATTGTAGTCACCGATGAAATTCAAACCATGTCCCGAATGAAAATCCTCAACAGAAGATTTTATCTCGTAACAGTAAAAGTCCCCTTTCTCAATCCCAGAGACTGTATTGTTCACAGGCTTAAATCTCATGTAATCCACTCTGATTGCGTGTCCTGTGGCATAATCAAACGTGACTTCTTTAGCCATATAAATTCTTGTGTCGTTTTTGGGATTTATATATCTTTCAAGCGCTAAAGAAAGTTCTTTCGTAACTTCTGGTCGTTTGCTCATATTTCCTCCGTGGTCATGTTTTTAATCAAATAAGAAACATCAGATAACGTAGCGTTATGAATGTCACAATCCACTGCTCCATCATCATTGTATTGAGCAAATAATTTTTTCATATTATCGTCAATGTTTTTATTTTTAGCTTCATCGCATAAAGTCTCGGCTTCTCCAATACAATTCCACAATGCTGTATTCAGTTTTGCCAATCTTTTCGCAAATTGTTTGTCTGTCATATATGACTACCTCACTAAGTTTTAATTTACCTCCGGTTTCTCACACCGATCAAACTCGATAACCCATACATAAGGATTCGCATCCCAACCGTAACGGTCAAGGTCAGATTTCTTGATGGTGGAATTCCATAATGCTTGCATAGCTCCTATTGGAGTTGTGTAGCAATTATGCATATCTGTTTCTTGCTTCCAGGCAAATCCTGTTGGACATTCATCATACTGTATGCCTTCACGTTTTGCTTGCTCATCGGTTATCTCCTGCAACCGCTCCACTCTCACATTCATAACCTTAAGCCAGATGCGTGCGGCTTCTTTTGGCATGTAAATGGATGGTTTCCATTTTGTAATATCTGCAATATCATTTCTTTGCCAATCTTCGTAGTAATAGTATCCGTTCGGCGCCTTTTTCCATGTTTCACGAACATACAGGATATCGCCCGGACAGATAGGACAGGTTCTCTCCGCCGTACTTAACTGTTCCATCTGCTCCTTATCTGCAAAGTTATGTACTGCATAAGTTCTCTTGTCGGCATTGTAAAATTCCATATCCGGCACAGTACACTCATTGGCATCTTTGCAAATTCGCCTTGTGCAAGTCTTCCTTCCGTCCAGAATTGCCCTCACCATTTCGGTACTAATTTGTTTGTTGAATAAAATCGGTTTAATTGCCATCTGCACCGCCACCTTTCACAATCTCGATTGCTTTGTCCATTCCGTAAATTCTTCCTCTATCAATGTCTGCTTCTGAAATTTTAAGTGTTTCCAGCATAAGGCTTTTTCTATCTTCCAACTGCTCCACAACCTTGTCTACATCATAAGCCGTCGGATATTCTTCTAGTAAATACAATACTGCATTTGTATTTACTAAAGTTCCATTGCTTAAAGTAACCGATTTTAAATCTTTCTTTAGTGCATCTGCATCAATCAGTCTCATCGTTCGCCCTCCCAATCTAATTTTTGACCGCAATTCCCACAGAAGCCTGTTTGTCTGTCCAAAAATTCAACACCACATTTGCATTTTCCAACACCCCAAACCAATTTTTTACGTGATAGCTTATATGGAATCTGCTTCTCCATCGCCGCCTGGCATTCTTCCGGCGTGCCGATTGCGCGGTACTGTTTTAACTCTTCCAAGGCCTTGATGATCGTATTTCCAATATCCGAACCAGGAAGAATTCCCAACATGCTCTTTTGCCTTTTAGAGTTTTTCAAATATCCAAGTGCTTCATTCTCCGTCATACTCACACCTCCAACAGTTCCGGATTGTCAATTTTATTGCCGATAACCTCAAAATTCTCTGAATCAAAATCATCCAGTTCCTCATAGTCATCACAGCCCGGCTCATTCGTGCACCATCCGTTTTCATGCCAAACGACACGCTTTCTCGTCTCATCTTCTGGAAACTCAACGTCGATATGCCCTGAAAGAATATCATTCTCAAAAATCAGCTTACCGTTCATGTCCTCACGTCCTGTGCACTGGCAGATAGTAGATGCATCTACAACACAACGACAGAAGAAACCCAAACTATCCTTTGCGTAGAAATAATAACTTTCGTTGCCCTTTTCCGTGCAAAATGGGTATGACAGATATCCTTCCACCCATTTTCCGTTATCGATCCGCTTACCGCGATATAAATATCTACTCTCCATGATTTTTCTCTCCTTTCTCTGTCACATCACTGCACGGACAATCGAATTTAGTACACCATCCACACGGCAATAAATACGGACATTTATTCACTAAAATCACTGGCTTCCTCCATTTCTTTCAGCTTCGCTTCGGCTTCCGCTCTTGTTAAAAACCAGGTTTCCTTGTACATTTTCTCTGACAGGATTCGGTCTGTAGCATATTCTCGATCCTTATCACACTCCATGTACCATCCTTTTTCTGTAAAAGTAATCAAGGCTACTTTCTGATGATAAACTTTGTTGTTCTCCGGGTGCAGACTTAAAATATTTAATTCACAATTGATTTTGCTAGGAATTATATATACATCTGAGCCAATTCCACACGGCAACCGCAGAAGTAATCACTGCTCCTCGGCATCCTCATCGCGTTTCAGCTTTTCTCTTAAGTCTGCCATTGCCCACATATTACGGTAGAACACGGCAATCAGACCACGGACATCTGAAAATGGGTCTATTGTTAAATTGTCCAGTATTTCCTCGTCAAACTCTGTATCATCTACTGGCAACTCATCTTTTGTCAATGTGACCATGAGGTTTCTGGCGAAATCTCGTGCATCCATTTCCATCTCATAATCTCTATATCTGGCATTACCTTCGCTGTCTACATAGCAACTGTTATGTGCCAGCTCAACCATTGACATATCAGATACGCTTTTATTTGTCGTTAATCTCTCCATACTATCCCTCGCTTTCTGCCCGAAGCCATTTAAGCCATCCTTTTTTATTCCAAGTGCTTCCACCAAGTACGTCTTTCGTCACAGCATCAAACCATTTTGCCAGTTCCTCATCCGTCATGCTCCGGATCCGGTCTGCATTGGTCATGGCTTTATAATGCTCACAGTTGCGCTCCATGTCTAAATGTGGGCTGTCGTTAATCTTCGGACACCACTTACCGACAATTACATCATCTTTATTTGACAGATTATATAAGTTATTGCAGTTCTTACACTTCGGCATCTTTTTTTCTCCCTTCCGTGTCTTTATCTCCAATCAATTTTTTGACCACATACATCGCAAAATGAATACCTGCCTTTATTTCTGTAGATGTCACGTATATGTTTTTTACATGCAGGGCAGTAGAATTCTTTCCGCGCATACCTGGTTGCCACTTTTCTTGGCTGCTGTTTCATTTTTGTGTCCCTGCATATCTGCAATGCTTTCACAGCTTTTGTTAAAGCTTGGAGCATATCTCTATTATCTTTTTGGGCTTCTATAGCTTTTTCCAATATTTCTATGGCATCATTTATCGACATTCATTTTCCCTGCTCCCTTCCGCACCGCAGCTGATACGGCACCTCTCTGAATCTCTTAAGCGCGTCGCCGCTATAGTTGCGCATTTTTTCTTTCATACCTTTATCTCACTTTCACATCAGTGTCATTTCTGCGAATTTTAAAATCCAACCCACACTCTTCTTTCAAGATCTGTATCTGATCTTCCCATGTAGCATAATCATCCATGATGCATTCTGCCTTTTTATTGAAGCGATCAACAAATCTCTGTATGCGGCTTTTACCAAAGTCAAACTCATCGTGCAAAACCATTGCAGACAAAATCGTTACCGTGTCTATGGTATTTAATTTAATCTTGCTAACGCATTCATCTATTGCATTCTTGGGTAGCGCAAGTGGTAATTTTGTTGCGCCGCGAAAGCGGCACTCTTCTTCCAGAGAGTCAATTCCCTTCTCCTTTGCAATTCGCAGAGCATATGCCATTCCCTCTCGCCTAAGTTCTTCATCTTTATTTCTCATGAATCAGTTCTCCTTTCTTTTTCATCTCAATCGAATCGAGTTCCAAAAAGGACTGTGCATATATCTTTGAATTCATTTTCACGATCAGAAATTTGACCATCCAATTCATCGAGCCTATTAAGTAATGCTTTCTGGTATTCTTTTTCTGTAAAATCCGTATTGCGTTTTCTTCCCCTTGTTCTTATTGGAAGTTTTACATTTTCTCCGTTTTCCAATAAAATCCCAATAATTTTGTGCCTTGGGACGTCGTTTAGTTCCGCAAGAATCTCCAACTGTTCACCTTTATGCTTTGCATGTCGGTACCTGTTGCAAATTTCGCATTCGCCCATCTCCATCATTTCTTATCACGCCCTTCCATAACATTTGTTTCCGCCAAAGTTTTTTCTAATTCATCATAGTCATAAGATCTCTGATGAAAGTTATTAAATTTGTTTTTTGATCTTGTGTTGCTTTCTTTCTCCTGCTTCTCCCAACTCCTTAATGCGGCTTTCCAGTCGGTTATTATTTCTCCATTACGTTTCCAACCTATTGATTTGTAGTAATCAATAAATGATTCTGCGCTAACACCATTCTTCCTCTTACGGCAATAATCAGCCACTTCCGCCAATGACGGTATGCACGCTTCAACTTCTTTCCCCGGCGAGCATCCTGCGCTCCTTATTGCATTCACTCCGGAAAAATTTTTTGAAGCATCGAATGTGTATGCGCCATTTCTTTTCGTATAAAGCATTGATTTTTCTTCTGCATAATTGGTTGGCTTATAACGGTCTTTTTGAATGCAGTTATGTAATTTCCAATGTTTTATGACAATAACATTAGATCCTGGAAAAGTAAGAACATAATGTTTGTCAATGAGAATTTGCAAGTCTTCCTTTGAAGCCTGGCACTCTCTTACTGTTTTATTGGCGCAGTCAACAAAACCATCGTCATCTGCCCGTATGCATAAATGAAAAAACAACCCCTGCGCTGTGAGCGGCATGTCAAGAAAAGCATCTGACGTCACTAAATCTATACGAAACATCCGCTTACTTGCCATAATATCTCCTTCAAGTTCCAAAAAATTATCACTTTTCTACTTCCAAAAGCTCAATGACACGCGATCCTGCATCTTCCGGTCTGCAAAAAACAAATTTCACGCCGTACTTAAGCTGCATTGTCAGCATTGCTTTTCCAAGGACTTCCCCGCTTGTTGGCGGTGCCTTTGGAAGCGGTACATTCAACCACTTTCCAATACCATGCATGTACTTTATCTTGTTGTATCTATCAAGCCTTGGATTGTGCCAATGAAAAACGTCTTCAATAGTTTTTATTCCATCCATGTTCTCAACCAAAACATACAGTGCTATATTGTTGTTCTGCGCCAAAATACACTCGTCTCGGAACCTTGGATGCTGTTTTCCGCAGACGTTTCCTGTAATCTCCTGCATGTCCTTCTTAGTATCTACAGCAACCTTGTAGCTTCCAATAAAGTCCATCTTCTTAACTTCCATCTTTCTTGCTGACTTTCGTCTTATAACGTCAAGAACGGTTCCTTCCGCGATAACGTAATCTCCAACTGGAAGAGGTGCTCGTAGCACCTCTATGTCATTACGATCAAAATAGCGATTCTTAAGTATGTGCTGACCCTCTTTCTGACCTTTGTCCTCGATCAATAACATACATATCTCCCTTCTTACTGTATTAGCTTATCCAGATCAGTTTTTATGTAAAAGGCAACTCTTCCTCAATTCCATCTGGAATAGTCATAAAACCATCCGAATCTGTCATAGGCTGCGGTTTGTAACTTCCGTTGTCCTGCGAAGCCTGTTTGCTCTCTGCAAATTCACAGCTTTCGATCAAACACTCATTGGTGTACACCTTATTACCGTCTTTGTTGGTGTAACTTCCGGTCTGCCAGCTTCCTTCAATTACAAGCTTTGTTCCCTTTTTGCAATATTTTTCAAGAAACTCTGCTCTTTTACCAAACGCAAGACAATTGATAAAATCTGCCGTTGGCTGTCCATCCTGCTTAAATTTCCGGTCAACCGCCAGAGTAATTCTACCGATAGCTGTTGACTTCTCGCCCTGCGACCATCTTACTTCCGGGTCTTTGGTGCATCTTCCCATTAAAATCACTTTATTCATTCACTTATTCCTCGCTTCCTTAAAACGGGTAAAGGTTCATATCGACCTCTAATCCACGTTCCGCCACGTAAACATCTGATCCATATTTAACTGTTTCTTCTGTCTTTTGTTTGAATAGTGCGGGATCTCCGCTTTTATCTGATAAGTGAATTAGAACGACATTTCTTAATGCCGGGTTATCGTTAGTAGAAATAAATTTAAGTGCCGTATCAAGGCTCATGTGACCTCGTAGGCGGTGTTCGTAGTTTGGCTCGTCCCTGTCAACGAACTGCATATCATAGTTGGCTTCCACCATGATGTGATTAACACCATTAAATCTCCATCTGACGTATTCCGTGTCTGTTGCATACACAAGGCTTCCCATCTCTGGATGCGTAATGTAAAACCCAACGCACGGGCACTCTGAACCGTCTCCGTTGTTATGTAGCCATCTTCCAGATTTATCACGGTTTTCAAATGCTCTTATGTCAAAATTTCCTTTTCTAAAACGCATTTCAGAATCTTTTATCGGCTGTCTGCATGGTTCAAAAACAGGAATGCCAGCTTGCACATATTGTAAGCTATAAAGACTATGGTCAGTATGGAAATGGGTAGTAATCACAGCCTTAATTTTCATCACATTGAAATCCAGTGCTTTCTTGACTTCCATGAATGGCAACCCAGCTTCGATTATCAAGGCTTCGTTTTCATTCTCCAGAATGTAGCAGTTGCCGGATGAACCAGAACCTAAAACTTTAAGTCTCATTAAAGAACTCACTCCTCACATCAATAATCTGTCTCGTCTGTCCCAACAATGTCCTATTGTGCTTTGCTCTCTGCTCATTGTCACAGATAAATTGCTTGCAAATTTCTGGTCGAACCGGATAGATTCTGCATTTCTCGCAACTCTTATCCGTATCAAGAAAAGGACATGTCATATCATACGTTCTATTCGCAGTGGGAAGAAGATGTTTGCACTCTTTGATATGGTTCTTACGAACATATCTGTGAATAGCAGCTACCTCTTTTCTGCTCATTGGTAAAAGGTTGGAACAGCAGTTACCGCATTGGCTACATTTTCCATCTTTGCAGAAGTTATAAATATTATCTTTCATGCCTTTCTGCACGGCTTCTAAGACTGACATAACTTCCATAGGCTACTCCAATTCTTCATCCGCCGGAAACTCAAATACTCCACTCAAACCCATAGTGAGTTTTTCGTCAATTCCATCTGGCGGTGTCTGCCCCATCTTTACAAGATTATGGCACACATAAGCCATTCTTAATTCTTCCATGGCTTCTTCTGCTTTTTCTTCCGTGGAATATTTAGCAACAAGCATATCGCCAACAAGTTGTTCTACTCCTATTAGGTTCTTATTCAGAAAGTAGATATCTTTCTGAAATCGCTGAATAATTACCTGTTCATACGGCAAATCAATCGTGCCGTCCTGGCTAATAACTCTCATTTGGCTTTTCTTCCTTTCTTTTTTATTTTTCCTATTCCTTTAATAATCCTTGAAATATAGGATTGTGAAATTCCAAGCATTTCTGATATTTCGCATTGTGTTTTTCCGTCCACAAAAAACATAATAAAAATACGTTGTTCTCTCGGACTCAATTCCTCAAAAATCTGTTGAGCAAGCATGGAATTAACTGTATTTTCTTCATAATCATTACGATCTGCTATCATTTCTGCATAAGAAACGCTTTCGCCATTTCCTATATCCACATTATCATCTAATGAAAATGCTGCTTTTACGGATTTTTTGTTTTTTCGGAATGACAAAAGTATTTCATTTCTTACAATAGGAAAAGCATACGTTGAAAATTGATAACCTTTTGAAACATCAAAAGTATTTATAGCCTTTAACAGACCAATAATTCCTGTCTGAAACATATCCTCGTCCGATGCCGGAATACTCAACTTCTGCATAACTGAAAAAACAATACTGTAGTTTGAAAGAATTATTTGCTCTTTGGCATACTCCGAACGGCAAGTAATCCATAGGTGCAATGCATCCTGCTTACTCAATTCAGATTTTGGAAAGTTCATTCTATCCTCCTACTTCATGAAGTCCGGCAAATCATATCCATTCTCAATGACTTCTGCCGCTACCCTTTCCGGTGTCTCTGCCATCTTTGGCTCTTCCACAGTTTCGGCAACTTCCGGCTCAACAGGAAAATCCTCTGTGTTTGCGTTCTCTGCAATTTCTTCCTGTGTCTGCTGATAGGTCTCATCCATCTGCATAAGAGACTGTTTTGCAATAGCATTAAGGTCTTTTGGATGCTTCTTGATTGCGTTATTACGCATCTTACGAACAATCATGGATTCCGATGTATCAAGCCATGCGGCACTCATGTACGGTCTTGCAACTTCACAAGCAAGCATATCTTCAATAGTATTACAGTTTAAAAGTGTTTTCAGAATTTCATTTTTCTTTTCTGCGATAGCTTTCTTTTCTTCATCCGTAGCATCATATCTCGTTCTAGGTACAACCTTTCCACTCTTATCTTTTTTTGTTCCAAGTAAACCGAAAGTTTCATTCAACAGATTATTACGGACATGAGCAAAAAGATTTCCTTTTACGCTTTCACGCTCTGCGATCATGTACTCGATTTTTCCATCATTCATTTCAACAGGATAAACAACACGGATTACTTTCTGTGACAATCCTTTTTCTTCCCACTCCGGCGGCGTAACTTCAACGCCTCTGTGCTTCGGATATGTAAACTCATCCCCTTCTTTCACAAGCCATACTGGATATACCTTTTTAACATCAACACCAAAGTTTCGGAGAAGCGCATCGTTTCCGTCTCCTTCAATTCCCATTTCTACTTCCTTGTACCAGTTTCCGTTTGCGTCCTGCTTGCTTCTCAATTGGAAATAGCACTCTCTTGGCACAGCATTGGCGTTAAGTCTAAGGCTTGATACCTGTCCAATAACCTGTCTCAAATTAGAACCATTCAAGTTGCTCATAGCGGCTTTGTTGGATGTAACAAGGTTGTAAATCGCGCTCATAGATGCCATAGCGCACTGCTTGGAATAATCATCAAACACAAGTCCATGCTCCGCAAAATCACGCTCCATAAGTCCTGTGTACTGGTTCGCATAATAAGAAAGCTGTGTATTCATTTCCTGTTTTCCCTGTGACGCCACTTCCTGCTTCTTTGCTTCTGCCATAATTACTCACCTGTCCTTTCCTTAAATCTCGTTAAATTTCTGCACCGCATACAAATCGTTTGGAGTCTTTGCATACACATTGCCATCAACTATCACAAGGTAATCAACACCCTCTTTCTTAAGTTCTACCTTGCATGAATTACTATTTACATAAAATCTCTTTGTTTTGATAACCATATCTATTCCTCGCTTTCTTCAAATTCTTTTAACTGTTCCGCTAACTTCTTGCATTCATCCGTGACATATTCCTCCGTGCGAATGACAGCCTCATCAATCGGATATCTACTCGTTACCCTTTTCTTTAACAAATACATGTCCTTTTTACTTGGAAACAAATCTATTGCACGGTCCAAATCATCCGCGTCTCCATAGTGCGCACAGTCAAATCCGAACCACCACAAATCACTTTCAATCGGATAATCTGAATGTTCTCCACCGCCTGCGTATGTAATACCGCCGTGGCACTGAAAATATGCTTCGATGCGGATTCTCTCGTCCTCGTCAAGGCAAGCACCGATCAAAGGGAAAATTCCACTTACCGCTCTGTCTACAACATCAGATTTTTTGATTTCAAGGTGATCGCCGTAATCTTTTCCGTATAACGGATGATTCTTTGGAATACCGACATAACCGCATCTGTGCCCGACATTTCCAAATATGACAACACATTTGTAGCCTGCATGTTCAAACTCACGCTCGACAATATACCGTTTCTCCGGTTCTTCACACTTCTTCACAACTGACACCTTATCAGCACCGTAGGTGTCCACCCACTTCATATCCACCGATTCATCCGTAACTTTCAGCTTTGCGCCTTTGGCATTTAAAACCATGTCTCCGGCTTTTACATCGTCTGATGTAGCAAATATATATGACCGGCTCTGGTTTGGATATTTTGCTTTTATGTAATTCATTTTGAGGCCTCCTATTCAATCAATTCCTTGTCAATAATCTGGAAATTTGCTCTATGGATATACAAAGCCTTTCCATCAATCATGAGTTTCGTTGTTTTCGGCAAATCGTTTCTGACCTCCCAATACACATCGTCTCCAGAGTATGCGCAAATCGGGACACCTAACTGGCTTTGGATTACAACTACCTGCCCTTTTCCAAAAAAGTTTTTGTACTCGTTTACAATTCCAGAAATAGCCGTATTTTCCGAAAAACTTCCTCCTGTTTTGCTCTGAATATCTGATAACTGAAACTCCGCATCAGGTATCAAGCCACTTTCAGAAAATATAATGGTGTCTCCGCAACTCTGTATCTGTTTTCCATCAATATTGATTGTCACAACAGATGATAAACTGTACTCAATTGATGAAGAACCGTCGGTAGAATCGATTTTGCTTTCTTCAATAACATTACCTGTCAATCCGATTTTTGTTCCGCTTGCCGTCAAAAATCTTTCTCCGCAGTTGTCATAAAACTGGCACTCAAACGAATTACCAACAAGCTGACCTTTAATGTCATTTATGCTGCTATCCAAAGAAGCAATATCGCATCCTGCAAGGCTTAACGCCAGCAGAATAATTGCTAAAACACTTGCAATCTTTTTTCTCATTCTGATACCTCCTCAATCTCTCCATTTTCAATCGTATACCAAGTATCCGGCTTGATATTTTCCCCATCAACCTGCACCATCTTTGCGCCGTTAAGAACCCATGCACTCTGGTTATTTCTGTCATATTCCGGATTATCTTTTGAGCCAGTGTATTCCCAGTCTGCAAAAACAAGAAATGACCCAAGAACGCCCTTGGCTTTTGATTTGTAGCCCCAAGCAACAGCTACTGCATCCTTGTATTCTGCCGACGATGCTCCTTTGTATCCGGTTGCAGACGATGCTCCACAGGTGCCGGTTGCCGAGGATGCTCCGTAGTCTCCGGTTGCAGACGATGCTCCTTTGTATCCGGTTGCAGACGATGCTCCGTAGCATCCGGTTGCAGACGATGCTCCACAGTTGCCGGTTGCCGAGGATGCTCCTTTGTATCCGGTTGCAGACGATGCTCCACAGTTGCCGGTTGCCGAGGATGCTCCGTGCTTTTCATCGCTTTCAGCGTCCTTGTTTACACGTTTTACCGTATATTCGATTGCAGCTTTAACAAGACCAGCAATACTGATTTCTGCTCCGATCTTAATTTTTGTAGATGCTACCTTAGTATCATCATTATGTTTCTGGATTTCTCCGCTCTGCTCTACCTCGTGGTATACGCTTTCATTTGGAGAATAATAATGCAAGCAATCCAGCGGATACTCGCAAGCGTGAAATCCATGATCGCAAACTTCTACGCTTTCTTCCGCGTATTCCTTTCCTTCTTCGTACTGAAAGTCACGACAAGTCATGTCTTTATTAAATCCTTTGTATGTTTTAATACTCTCTCCCATCTAAACTCCCTCCACCTTCAACGAACCATCATATACAAGTTTGTGTATCGTTGGATCATAATTATCATCAATATCATGTACCTCGCCGTGTTCATCCATATATTGCGGTTTTTTTGCTATAAGCAATATTAACTGCGATCTCATTGTTTGCTCGCTAGTCAAACTCTCCGCATTATCAACAAAAATTGGGGCACTCACGCCGTATAACTCGCTAAGAGACCGAATAATGTCAAGCCCGGCTACAATTTTATGTCCGCTGTTCAAAGATGAATATGGGACACCACCCACGGTACACTCGCAGCAATCTTTCATACCTCCGTTTAACTGCATATCGAAAAGCTTGAACTTTACGGTCTTGAAGTGACTGTTGATTGATTCAGAAACCTTGTTGAGTTTGAAACGAATAAACTCTTCCAACAGGTAAAGAATGTGTTCCTGATCGGCAACTTTCTGCCCGATCTCTTTCTGCTCTGTCTGCAACTCGGAAATACGCTCGTCAATCTCAACATTCATAGATGCCTTTGCAATGATTTTGTTTACATCATAAAGACGTTCCTGTAACTCTTTCTTTTCATGATTGAGTGCTTCGACTGCTACATCCTCTCCATTGGCGTTCATCCTTTCAATTTCTGCCAGAATTTCGTCATGCCTTGCTTTCAACCCCACGTACTCTTCATTATGCAAATAATCGGCAATTTCCGGAATCGATGATAATTGCTGGCATAGCTTTTCTTTTTTTGCAATATCTTCCTGCTCCTGTTCCTTTAAGGACTTTATTTCTTCCTTTGCTTTGGCATTTTCATCCCTTAATTTTGTGATAAGATTTTTTCTCTCTGTGCCGATAGCAACCAATCTGTTCAGTGCTGTTCTCTTTTCTGTGTCAAATCTGATCTTTTCTGATTTTAACTTTTCTTCTGCATCCGCCTTGGCTTTTCGCTTTCTGCTTTCAAAATCAGCCTTTAACTGCTCGATTTTATCTTCCGGCAACTTCTGACCACACAATGAGCAAACGGTGCTGTTTTCATCAAATACCCACTCGGATTCATCAAACAGATATGGGAATTCATCAAAAGCCTTTGCTGTTTCTGCGTTGTACTCCTCTCCAAGCCTTTTCCGCTCTGAATCAGCATTGAAAATAACCGTCTCGTTTTCTGAAACCCGTCTCTCTTTCAAAGCAATAGTATCTGCAAATCGCTTCATCTCGTTTTGCAAATCGCGTAATTCTGCTTCGATCTCGCTTCTCCTGTTTGTCAGATCGCGATTCATAGTCTGCATAATTCCAGACATATCAAACTGCAGCTGCATTTCTTCACGTCCTAACTCCATCATTACTCCGTCAGAATCTTTGATCTTCGCATCAATATCTGCAATTTTGGTTTCCAAGTCTGTTTTCGCAAGTTCCTGTTCTGCAACATCGATGTCAACCTTGGATTTCATGGCTTCGTCAATTCGGACTGGAATCTCTGCCTGCTTCTTCTTCCACTCGTTCAATGCTTTGGAAAATTTTGCTCTAATATCATCCGTAGACGGTGCTTTCTCTAATTCCGAAAGCAATGGCGCATACTTCGCGTCCGTCTGTGCCAACTCTACATCTGAAACCTCTGAAACAAGTTTCATAAGAATATCTCTCTGGTCTTTCCATTTCAAGGAAGAGAAATACTGCGGATTAGTCAGCATTTTGAACATTTCCTCGCTCTGTGCCAATTCCGAAACATATGCCTTGAAATCCGCTTCACTCTTCGGATAGCCGTCAATCTCAAACGAATTAACATTCCCCTGCAATACTGCCGTATCGGTTCCACGCTTCTTAACCCAGTTCTGTTTCTGTGTCTTGGAAAGTTCAACTTCCTTTCCATCTACATCCAGAATGGCAGACACCTTGATCTCCACATTATCAACTCGTATTCCTTCGTTCAGTGGTCGTACATTAAACTTTTCCTCTCCAGAACTGTTCTTGTTGAAAAGCAGCCATGTAAACGCATCAAAGATCGTTGTCTTTCCTACGGCGTTCTGTCCGCTGATCTTCGTTTTGCCCGAGAAAGTCACGTCAAGCATCTTGATTCCCTTGAAATTCTCGATGTGAATACTCTTAATTGTTATTTTCATTTTTCCCCTCCTCAATCACATCACATTTGCTTACGGAAACATCATAAGCCACTTTCTTCTCAAACTCCGTGTCAGAAATCTTCTTGTCGTATTCTCGGCTCTGGATTCTGCCAATCAACTTAACACGGGTCCCGATTTTAAATCCGCCTGCAAATCTTGCATTTCTTCCCCAGGCAATGCACGGAATGTAATCAGATTTCCCATAATCTCTGTTTACTGCAATCAGCATGTCTGTGATCTCGCGGCCAAGTGGTGTCTCTCTGTAATTAGGCTCTTTGCAAACATATCCATTGATCGTAATGCAATTCTTGTCAATATTCGCATCTTTTGAGTCAATCGCCTCGATGTCACAAACAAACACGGATAAGATCAACCGGCGTCTGGTGCCTTCCTGTTTGTTGAATGATCGATAACTTCCAGAAACCCTTACCGCCATTCCTGAATATCTGTCCTCCATGTCAAACAGTCTTTCTGAAATGGTTAATGGGATCTCGTCTACGGCGCCACTCTTTCTTTTTACTCCAAGAGACATTTTGTAAAAATTCTCTCCGTATGATTCATACATAAACTCCGGCTCTGAAATAATCACGCCTGCCAGTTCCACTTTGTTGTTTTCCATTGTTTCTTTATTCATATTTGAAATTCTCCTCGTATTATAATGTAGTAGTGTTTATAGACCCTCTCCAAAGTCTGATTCCGTTTCTTCATGAAGTCTTTCAAGTTCAACCGTCCTGTTCATTATGCTTTTTGCATATTCAGTGCGATTCTCGTATGTTCTGGTCAACGCATCTGATTTTCCGCTATAGATCATAAGGACTGTGCTCATGTCTCCCTCATATTTTTCAAACAACTCCGCCAAATAATCGCATCCAACGAGAATATTCCCATACGGATCATAGAGATCTTCTACTCCAAGACGTTCCATCCGGTCTCTGTGATATTTTTCATAAATTTGCATGAGACCTTTGCATCCACCATTCTCCACATCGGCTTGTCCACTGCTTTCATGCTCGATAATCGCCATTACCATTTCCGGGCAAATATGATATTCGTTTGAAATCCCCTTTATATAAGGAAGATACTCATTTGAAATCCATGTATCGCTCGGTTCCGTTGCTGTCGTATGTAATGTAGGTAATACCATCGTCAGTGTCATCACCATCAACATAATAATCATGATCTTCGACAATCTCTTCCGCATCCTGCCATCCTCCTTCAATTCTTGATCCGGCATACAATAAAAGTAAGCTGATTATGGTCGGTATCGCTACAATAGGATTTTCCGTTGCATCCGCACACATACAAAGAAAAAAGATCGCCGAGCCTACAAATTCAATCACCCTTGCCAACTTCTTCATCCGCACTTCACTCCCGCCACTTATAAGAATCACTTTCAATTTCCTGCCCGTGCAAGGACACAAAATCTGTTATTACCGCAATAAATTCTGAATTGGTTGGCTTCCCCTTTTTCGGCGAAACCGTATAACCAAAAATCTCATTGATCGCATTCACATTTCCATTTATCCATGTGACCTCTATTAAGTTCCGGATGTTTCTTTCTACTTTGGATGCGGTAGTTCCGTTCTCTTCTGCGATTTTTGCATAAATTTCCTTCATAACAACATCTAAGCGCATCCCTGTCGTCCAGACATTTCTCTATCGCTCTAATTGTGTATGTGTATCCTTTGAGCGAATGGCTTGCGCCGATCTGATCTAACGTTTTTCTTAAAGCAATGTTCGTTTGTTTATCCATGAATTCCTCCTGTTAATCTTTCCAATTCCATATGAGTTATTGGAAGCTACCAGTTTTCCGTTCTATTTTTCATAAAAATAACCTCTGTTCAAGAATTTGTTGACGAAGTATATCTGACCTTTTCCTGTTACCTTGGTTGTCCGAGTAATTCTTACTGATCCATCCGGATTCTGCACGTTGCTTTCCTTTACCTCGAATAACCCCTGTTCAACATATCTCTGCTGCGGCATATTCTTTGACGAACCGTTTTTAATAAGGAAGTTATTCTCACGCAACCACTCAAACAACCGCTTCTGTCCTATCTGATAGCCGTTCTGGCAGATCAGCTTTGCCAAGTCTCCGATAAGAATTGATGTGTGACTTGTTGCTACAGCATCAGCAAAGATTTCTTTCGGTTTCATTCGCTGATTTTCCGCGATCAGCCTTGTGTTGTTTTCCTTAAGGCTGTTGATTTTCTCGTCAGCCATCTTTAACGCTCTGGCAAATACCTGCTCCGGTGTGTTCCACGCCTTTTCCAAGTCGATGAGGTACTGGCGAATTTCTTTTCCTTTTTCCGTTCTCTGCAACATACAAATCTGTTTTGCCATATCAACAGAAATATCAATATCGTCTACCTCTCGCTGAACCTCTCTGGTTCCCTCGATTTGAACCCGTACTTTTTTGTTCGGGGTTGAAAAATCTATGCCCTGTACGAATCCATACCCAGAATATCTTTCAAACCATTTACTAAAACGTTCTGTACCTTTAACTCCGTCTTCTTTCGATAATAAATCGTATAAATCTCTTGCCGATACTGTCTGTGTATCAAAATTGACTTTCACTAACTCGTCCATTCCATCCAACTCCTTTCCGTGTTATAATCCTCCATAAGGAGGTGGTAACCATTAACAAATGTCCACTTAACGATTTTAGAGATTGCATCCGCGATTGTGCTTGGTATGTTTCCAGTTCTGATTGTTGTGCTGTTCATAAATTAAGTAATTTAAAAAGCATTAAAAATCTTTCAGAGCTAAAATCTATCGAAAGAAACATATCTAGCATCGAATCAATACTCAATCGGCATCAATCCTAATAATCGTTTCAGCGATACGGTCGATTTCGCCTGCAATGCGAATTTTTGTTTCCGTATCTGATGTTTTCTTACTTTCCTCTGCCAGCGTTTCGATTTGCTGGTAGAGGGTATCTTTTAATTCTTCAATGCTATGCAACATTCTTCTCCTTTCTATGTTATAATTCCCTTATCATCAAATAAGGGAGGTGTAATTTTGAACGATGAATATGTATCTGCCTACGCTATTGCTAAAATCTGTGGATATAACGGTTCTTTCAATGATTTCAAAATCAAGTACGACCAATACTGCGAAGAAATCAATGAAGAAATTTCGGAAGAAGAACCAACTTTAGCAAAAGTATCTGCATCTACTAATCCTTTCCGTAGGCACAGCCCGTTCTAAAATATTTTGCTAACGGAGCAACGGCGTTGAGAACATTGATAGACAATCTAATGTTTGTCTCATCAATTTTCTTTTCGCCATTAAGAATTTTGCTGTAATCGTCCAAAACATTAAATGCGACATGCTGCGCCATTTCTTCAATGTCAATATATCTTCCGTCTTTACGCTCAACAATCGTTGCTTTTCCAGATGAATCCAAAACAGAATATCTTGATTTTTCCAATGTTTTTTACATCTCCTTTCTAGTAACTTCTTAAGTTACTTTCTTTGCAAAAAAAATATCCATTGGATTTTGGATGTGAAGGTTATCAATCATAACCTGAATTTCGTCGCTTCCAAAAACGCCCTTACTCATTCTCATATAAAATGTTTTTGGCGTAACTCCAATCATTTCCGCAACATCAGCCTGTGTTTTGCCATTTTCAGCAATAACGCCGCGAAGTTTGTTTGTATCAACCATCTGACTACTCCTTTCTAACTTCGTAACTTTTGAAGTTACTTTTATTATATTCCATTTTGGTAACTTGTCAAGTTATTTTTTTCTTGACGAGTAACTTTTTTGTGTTATAATAAAGTTACCAATAGGAAAGGAGGAAAACTCAAATGACAATCGGAGATAGGATAAAAAAGCAGAGAGAGCTTTTAGGTATTTCACAAGTAGAGCTTGCAGAGAAAATAAAAGTTTCAAAGCAAACACTATATAAATATGAAAACAACATTATTACTAATATTCCAAGTGATAAAATAGAAATTATTGGGAAAGTTCTTGAAGTTTCTCCATCTTATTTAATGGGTTGGGAAGATAATTTAGAAAACGCACCAGATATTCTTCCAGACCTTATGTCAGATAGTGAATTGCTGGATAACTTAAAAATGCTAATGAAACTTAGCAAAGAACATAGACAGACTATATTTGACAATATAACCTATTGGCATGAAAAAGAGGGGCACTAAATGCCCCACTTTTTTTTGAATGAAAGTATTGTGTTATATAAAAATTTCAAAAATCGCTCGTTGTCGCACTTAACGACCATTTCAGTTATTTTTTCCTTGTAAAACGCTGTTTCCTCATTGCACTCATTTTCCCCCATCTTATTCTCCTCCAATCTCTGCAACCGATAATGTTAATGTCATTATAGAACGTATGTTCTTTGCAGTCAACCCCACACAAAAAAATTACCATTATTTGCCAGTAACATTTGAGAGGGCAATGAATCGCCAAACATCGCCCTCTCTCCAGAACTTGAAGTGCCCTTATCGGACAATTTTATTTTACAAATTTTGCCAGCATTATTCAAATCATTTCGATCGCAAGTTTCGACAGAAATCGTCTGATTTGTCACTTTGGGTCAATAAAAACGTCTGGGTTTTGAATAAGTATAAAACACTGCTTATGCAGGTTTGTTCCAAACATGTTTAGACTCCAATACTAAAGAAATGTACTTGCACACGAGTCGCCAACGTAGCTGCCCCTCTATTCTTCACAGCCATATTGTACCCCTCCATGTTGCCGGTAAAGTTTAACGAGTTACCCGAGCAATTTATTATATAAATATATCCGCCATTCTGATACTCGCTCGGGATTGCCTGGTAAAATTCTCCGCCCGCGGCCAATACGATCTCCTGTTCATACAACCCCACATACCGCATAGCCTTTGCCATTCTTGTATCCGTCTCCGTTTTCGTGTAATATCTATCATCATGATAATGCACGGCATTGGCTTTATTTTCGGATAAATATTTTCCCATCCGTGCAGATAAACAATCTGTACTGCTTGTAGATGTAAGATTATCCTGCACCGGTCGCCATGTATTCGCCGGTATTGTGGGTTTATTGCTTAAATCATCATAGCTACCTGAAAAAGCCACTGGCTTAAGATCAGACAGCCACTTTGCAATCTTACTAAATAGCGCAGACAACTTCTCGCCAGTGGTTATGTTGGCGCGCTCCGCCGCCGCCGAAAAAGCCACCGTCGTGTCCGAAGCATCCCCCTCCTCGGCTACTGCCCCAACATCCGCCGCCGACAGACTTACGTTTCCACGGCGGTAGGCTGCCTCCTTTGCGCCCTTGACCCCCGTCACCGGAGTACCCGCCAGAACATCCCACTTGCCGTCTGATGTTTTGTAGATATTTGCGCCGGCAGGAATTACATTCCCGGATCCCTCTTTAAAATCATCTGTGGTCGTAAATTCGTCTGAAATATTAAACATCCATCCTGCATTGACATCCGCAAGCGCCGGAAGCTCTGCAAAAGTACATGTGCCATGCGGCTGCAATCCGCCTTTTAGCCCCTCTGACACATCCTTTGCCTGCTGGTAATAATACTTGGCATTGTCAGAGTCCTCTCCATCTCTGCTCCCTGTGCCGCCAACAGCATAGCTTTCTGCCTTGGTTGCACTTGCTGCCGCCGATTCAGCTTTTCCGATAATTTCTGTTGCTTTCCGTGTGGCAATATCGGCTTTCTCACTAGCTGTAATTGCTGATTCACTGGCGGATGTTGCCTTTTCTGTCGCGGTCTGTGCTGATTCAACAGCTGCATCTCTGCTTGATTTTGCCACATTCTCAGATGCCTTTGCATTAGATTCTGATTGTGCCGCTGCCGCCGCACTTGTCTGTGCATTGCTTTTGGATGTTGCCGCCGCTGTCGCACTATCCTGCGCCTCTGTTGCCGCACTTCTTGCATTATCCTCGGATGTTGCCGCATTGCTTGCGCTTGTCTGCGCCTTTGCAACCTCTACTTTGACCTTTGCCAGATAGTTTGGTTCCAGATGTTCTTCTTTGATGCTTCCCTCTTTTACGATAGCTGACACCTTGCCGTCTGTATCGATGATAAATGCTACTGTATCCGTGTCTAAAAATTCATACTGCGTAATCAGCGCCGATAAATCTATGTACTGCTTCGTGCCATCGATCAGAGTCAGTATAATCTGCTGTGTAGTCGGGTTATAAGTAAAGTTGACAGCAATTTTCTCCATCTGTGTGTCAATGGTAACCCTAGAGCCATTTTTCTTCGTAATGGTAATAATTCCGGTAGATTCCTCAAATGTCACATTTGATACAAGTGTAGCAACCTCTGTTTTTGTTGCCTTGGTTGTGTCAAGCGTAATCACACGGTCGTCAATGGTATCTGTGGCACTGTCCAAATTGTTGAGATTCGCTTCATTCAAAGGCGTAGCATCGCTCGGGTAATTCTCCCAGTTGATACGTTTATATGCTTTATTCATGATCCTCGCTCTCCTTTTTAAGATTTTCCTGCATCTGCTCCCGCTCGGCGATAACGTGCCGGTTTGCTTCCGCTTCTACCTGGTGCAAAATATCCTTAAGCACCAGATGTTTTACTTCAATAGGAACATCACTGCTTGCATTTATAAAATTGATAATGTTATTTTCAAACTCACGGATTTTTGCGTTGACCATTTTCTTATCTTACTTTCCTTTTTAATTCTTCTATTTCCTCTTGCTGTAACTGTACCGTAGCTATCAGATCAGCAATCAACTCTGTTTTGTCAAGTGAATAATAGGCATTGCCGTTCGGGTCTGGATTCTCGGAGCAAATCGCCCAGTCTTCATCTCCAATCGCCGCCAGCACTTCCTGTGCAATCAGACCATGCCGGTAATGTCCCGCGGCGTCATAGTTATAAATAAATCGGCACGGACGCAGAGACTGTATAAGCGCTGCGCTCTTTTCCCGATCAAGAGATTCTATACCGTGTTTTAGTCGCTTGTCCGAATAAGATTCCCACCCGTAGGATGAGATTCCTTTTCCGGTCGACAACATCTGTGCAATCGTATTGGCTGATGTATCACGCACTGATACTGCCGAATAGCTGGCTGTGAGTTCCCTCGTATCTGCTACTGACTTCAATCCATCTGTTCCCATCTGCACAAGAGTGCCTTCCCGTTTCAATTCAACCAAGTTGTCCGTACTCTCTGTCGCGTCAATGTGCACATACCCGCCGGTCATCTCCACAGATCCCCTGAGTTCCAACAAATCAGCTCTAATCTTTAGTCCCTCTGCTGACTGGTTAATTTCCGAAACGACACTGTCTCGGGAAACTTTGCTTGTGATCCCTTCTGCATTAATTTGTATTGCCGCCGCAAGCTGTCCCTCTTTTTCTGTTGCCCGGTTTACCTCTGCAGTAATGCTTTCTGAATTCTGGGTAATCCGTGATGATAACCCGTCAGTGGTATTCTTTACTTCTGAACGGATTTCTGTGGCTGTCTGTGTGATCTGGGACTGCAAGCCCTTTTCCACATCAACGATTGTCGACTTTGTTTCCTCAATTGACCGTTCCAGCGTGTTGCTTTTTCCTTTCAGTTGCAATATGCTCCGCTGTATTCCGTTGACCTTACTTGTCCGGTACTCTTCCCCGTCCGCTTCCAGATCATCACGCAAAGCCTGTATGCCTTTCAGCGTGCGCTTTAGGATGTAAGTCTCGATCAGTTCATATTTTGTAGTCAACCGTACCGCATCTCCGACCTCAAGGCATGGATTTCCTTTGCAGTCAGCACTAAATGGTCTGTATATAATTCCTTTTATCTTTGATAACGTTTTTTCTCCAATTTCGTTTAATTCCTTTGTCCCTTTCCCATAAACAAGGAAATTTCCCTCGATCACATAAGTGTTTCCGCCATCACCTACAATTGCTCCTATATCATTCTCTTTTTCACGAATTTGCAGTTTGTCAATCGTTCTGACAATATAATCTTCATATTGTGCTGAAATGTACTGGCTTTTACTTATGCTAGTGCTCTTTGGATTTCTAGGATAAAGATCATCCGCCGGGTAAAGATCATTCGCCGGATAAAGCCCCTGCATCTCTTGCGTTAAGTACACATAGCGAAACTTTCCAACGCGTCCGATATTTCCCATACAACCGTTAATTTCAAGTATACAAAACAAAACCTCTTTTCCGCTTATGGCTTCGCCTATCGTGCTTTTCTCTGCGGTATCTGAACTTCCGCTACTTGATGCTTTCACTTCTACAGTTTTTTCAATAATCATTTCATCATTTACAAGAGATACTTCTTCCTGTTCCACTCCAAAATGATTAAAAAAGCTATCTCTGAATTGTTTGAGCGTTACCTTGCTATCTTTTTGTGGAAGTATCTGATTGTACCAATTAGTAACATCAGATGATAAAATATCATACAAAGCATCGTAAGCTACCACATCCCGGCACGTCCGATCTGCCGTAGGTGTGTCAGAATAAACCTTGTATCTTCCTATTTGGAATGGTTTATCTTTGTGACCATCAAGAGTCAGCTTTGCAGTCAACCACTTGCCTTTCATTGGCAAGAATACATTGGACACCGTGAATTTAATCATCCCGGCTTCACATGCCCCGAATGTTAATTCAGATTCCGAACACAAGCTTTCTGTCAATTCAAATTTTTCTTGGTGCAGTTCGGTGTTTGTGATATTGATTTTTCCATCATCAGATACGATGTTTAACTGTTTGTCTACGCTGTCCTTTAAAAACAGGCTTGAATATTGGTAATTAACCATCGTATACACCCCCTATAAATGCCAGTCTTACAGAGTTGTAATGAATTTGACCTCCATAAGTTCCGTATATTGTAGGTTGAAAATCTGCCATATAGCCGTACTGTGTTACATAATCGTCATATTCCGGGATGTACGCTGTGATATAGCAGGCTCTTCCGGTTGCATTGGCAAACTGCTGACGGATTTTACTTATAATGGCATTAAATTCCGTGTTTGTAAGCATAGCCCGTGTTTCAAACTCAACTTTTAACGCCTTTAATTCCACGGCATTTCTATGTAGATAACCATTGGCATCCGTATAATCATCTAAGTCCTGCATATTCACATATGGGCTATATGTTTCCGGTTTCATGAAAGACATTGGTACTGTGTAATTTCCAATCTTTAACAGCCATCCGCTGTACGCCATGTTTCCACCACCTAACTGTTTTGGTTTGCGGCTGTCTCAAATGACAGTCGGTAAATCTCGATTTCCACAACATGATTCACTTTCTCCATCAGCGCGTCACTATTAAGTATCGTTCTTACAATTTCTTCAATGCTTCTCATAGATTTTACCTTCCTTTCGTTTGCTGTTTGACAACCATTCCAAAAAGCGGTATAATCCATGTATCAACCGCTTTTGGTGGCTGTGTTGAATAAAGCGTTTAACTTGTCTAGGGTTGGAACGCTTTATTTTTTGTTGATTTCTTCTTTCACTTTTCTAATCCCCATGTTGATAACATCCGTTCTGCTTGTTTTTAACTTATCCGCACAATATTGCAAATCCTCTGCTTCTGCTTTTGTAAGTCTCAAATCAAGCCTAACATTTTTAGGATTATCAGTAAGTTTCTGTCCTTTTTTTAATGGAGACACATAATCACTTCCTCTCTTTTTGATTGCACGTGCAATCTTTATGCCTTAATAATATATGTACGTGCAAAGAAAGTCAATACTATTTTGAAATATTTTTCAAAAAAAGAAGCGCATCTCTGCGCTCCCTCTTATATACCCGCTTTCCCCAGCCTTTCCCAATCTGCATCCCTAGTACATTCATCCTTTTTCTTCAATAAGTTTTCGTTCTCTTTTTCCAGTTTTTCTATTTTTATTTCCAATTTCTTTTTCTCTTTTTTCAATGCAATATTCTCTTTTTCCAAATCGTCCGCACGAATAAGCGCGTTTGACTCCCGATTAAAAAGATCAGTATTGTGCGCCTTTAATGCATCTTTTTCTTTATTTAACTCTCTTATTTCCCATTTGTAATTCTTTTTATCTTGCGTCATCTTAATTTTCAATTCTTCTATCGTTTGATGTGCTTTATTCAACTTCTTTTTGCACTCATTTAGTTCTGATTCAGACTCCCTATTCTCCATCGTAATTCTCCACATATTAAATCCAAATTTATATGAAAGTGTAGCCACAATCATTACATATAATTTTATTTATTTCATATGTTTGATCTTTTCTCAAAATCTTTTCCTTTTTATTTACTAAAGTAAACGGTTTAAATGGATTTAGATTTGCAGTGTATCTTGTCTTTGTTTTGCCTGGTACAAATTTCTGCTCCGTATAATGAGAACAATTTTCGCTCCCACATCTTGGACAGTAAACCTCTTTTTTTTCTCCGAATAAAGTATATTTATATATACCATTAAATCCCGTGTTTTGAGATCTTTCAACAGAATTTCTTAAGAATAATTTTCCAACACCTGTAATCTCTGGCTCTTTTGGGCGTTCCCACCCTCTATCATTTTCGTTTTCTTGTTCGTATGATTTATAAAATTCACTTTTCCCCGCAGACATTTCATTGTTTTCGTGTTGTTTCAACGGAAATCCGCAATTGATACACATTTCTGCTTTGTCTGAAATTTCTTTTCCACATTCAGGACATTTAATCAACGCCATGTGTTACCCTCCCGCCACTTATAATAAAATAATTCTACCACAAGTGGCGGTATTTGTCATTAGAAAATATATGCTTCTCTTCCAGTTCTGTTAAAATAATCTTTTGCATAATTGCGAGCACTTTTCCCGATCTGCTCTGATGTAATCCCAAATTCTTTTTCCAAAATTCCTTGAAGCAACTGATTTTGCTGTCTTAGCAATTCCATTTCCTGTTGCGCCGTACTGTACACGGCATCTCGAATACCGGTAATTTCCTGTCCACCGGCAACTGCTGTTTTTCCTCCGACGGTTCCAAGCATTTCTGCCCGTCCATTTTCTCCTGCCATAAACATACTGTACTGGCTCGGGAATCCTCCTGCGGCAAAAGTAGGAATCTTTCCAAGATTTATACTTCCGGCTCCAACAATCTGCTTTCCAGCAATGTTTACCGCATCCCACGAAAAAGAAAGCTTTGAGTTCATCCAGTTTGCAAATCCGTTCCATATGTGCTTTACAGCGGCTATAGCATTATTCCATGCATTTTTTAATCCATCTGAAATACCACTAAATGTCCACTTGTCTGTTGTAAACTTTGGAGCAACATCTTGATTCCACCACTTATAGAATCCGGTGTTTTCCCACCATCCAGTAAATTCCTCCCACTTTTTAGATAGACCTTTTCTTATGCTTTCTCCAAGATTTTTCCATGTATCTTCTGTAAACCATGGAGAAACTTTCTCGTTCCACCAAACGGCTATACCTGTGTCACTCCACCATGTAGAGAATTCCTCCCATTTAGTCGAAAGACCTTCTTTTATTCCGTTTCCTATTTCAAGCCAATGATCTTTAGTAAACCAAGGCAAAATATTTTCTTGAATGTATTCAGATGCTTCATTCCACTTTTCTTCTATTTTACCTTTTATTTCTCCTATTTCTGTCTGTATTGAAAGCTTTTTTTCTCCCCAATATTCTTTTACATCTTCCCACCATGAAGAAACATCCTCTAAAGTTGTTGTTAATTTATTGCGAACGGGTAGTTCAACATCTAATCCCCACCATTCTTTTACGTCGTCTTTAAACCCAGATATTTTTTCTTTCAAGTTTGGAAGAACAACTTCTGCTCTTAAGTCCACATTATCTAGTCCATTTATTTGTTTCCACTCATCTATCCATGCTTTTAAATCAAAGCTACTTGGAACTTTTAGGCTGTCTGGTACATTATTGTTAAAATCGTTTAGTGCCTTTTGGTATTCATCTAAAGATGCATAATCTTCTTTTTTCGGCATCTTAATGTTTAAGTCAACTCCGTCTGAATAACGATCAAGTATTCCTTTTTGACTCAAAATGCCCCCACCATATGCATTTATCCACTCAAACGGATTTATAAGCTGCTTTAAGCTTTCTTGCAAATATTGTAAAAATCCACCATCCTTATATGCTTTTACTAGATTTTCTGCATCTTTTTTTATACTGTCTTTTCCAATAGTAAAAGTTAACGCCCCAACTGCAACGGAAAGTGAAATCGGAACTACATAAGAAAGAATTGACTTTACTGACTCTTGTCCAAACGCCGCCACAAACTTCTCACTAATCAGTTTTCCTATCGTTTCCTTAAGAATTTTACCTGTAAGAATTTTACCTGCATACTTAAGTGCAAATGCTCCAATAATAAGAGATATTGTCTCAAGATCAATTTCACTCAAAAAATCCGTTACACCATCCCATACTTCTGACCACTTGATATTTCCAATTGCTTTTGTAATAGTGTCATATATTCCATGAACCCATGTATTGATCGTTCTACCAAGTGCCGAAAAATCAAACGTTTCAAAGAAGCGATTCACTCCTGCGGCAATGGAATCTCCCAGATTTGTCCAGTCAAATTCTTCTCCAAATGACAAGGCTGCATAAATTGCTGTGTTAAGCGCACTTGCAATCGTCATGCCGACATCTCCGAACAATCTTGGTGTAATAAGACCATTAAGGAAATCTGCCAGCCCTTTTCCAAAATTTCTAGCCTTGGAATAAATTCTATCCCAGTCAATAGATTCCATGGCATCTGATAACGCATCACTGATATATGCCCCAAGTTCCCTCAAACTTCTGATCTGACTTTCATAGTCCTTGAAAATAGTATCTACCTGTACCAGCCCACCGGACGCACCACCGCCGGATGCACCACCACCGCCAGAACCACCAGAACCAGATCCGCTTGAATTATCCGGAGTGGTAATCAGATTCAATTCGTCAAAGGCTCTTAAGCCCTTATTCATCTTTTCAACGTTCTTAGCTGCCTGTCCAGTGCTGTCTGCTATATCAGCCGCGCTCCCTGCTGCATCAGACCAATCATCTGCCAAACCACCGGCAGAAATCTCAAATTTCCATCCGAAGATTGATCCTAACGCATTGGTTACTGTCGTTGCAAAAGCAATAACTTTCTGCATGACTGCATTAAGAGTTCTTACAAACGGTTTAAAAGCGTTAATAAGTGCGCCACCGATAATAGCCGCAAGCTGTTCAAATGACTGCTTAAGTATTCTTATCTGGTTTGCCCATGTGTCTGATGTTCTCGCAAAGTCTCCTTGCGCCGCGGCTGTATTAGCCATAACATACTGATACCGAAGCATGGTCTTTTCTGCCTGTGTCATAGACGAAATGTCAGCATCCAGTCCCTGTTTCATAGCCCATTCTTTAAGAGTAGCCTGTGTGAGGTCAAGACCGTACTTTCTTAAAGGCTCTGTCTCCCCGGTAAATACTGCCTGCAAGTTTCTCGCAACGTCAGACTGCTCCATATCATAGAAAGAAGCCATATCAGCAGTCAGCTTTGTAAGCTGTAGCGACATATCAGCCATCTTTCCTTGTGAAAATCCCATGGCTGTACCCATAGCTTGGAAACGGCTTGATACCTGTTTAGCGGTCAACTCTGACATGCCAAAATCCTGTATGGATGTTTTTGAAAAGTCCTGTATCAGCTTCTCATAATTGCCGAACGTGGTACGTACAACGTTCTCAACCTCTGTCAAAGAAGATGATATGTCGATAGCATCCTTGATCTTTGAAAAAGCACGAAACAACAGCCAGTATGATGCGTACAGCTTTCCCAACGCTGCAGCAAGGCTAAAGCTGTTACTCTTTGCCTTGTTCGCAGATCCACTAAAAATGTTCAAACTTTTTCCGAGAGATGTTGCTGCTCTACCGGATGATGCTCCTGTTTTTGCCAAATTGGCAAGTGCTTCTGTCATCCGGATGATGTTTGCGCTTACGTTAGGTGCTTTCGAAAGCGTCTCAAACAGGTATTTAAGGTTATCTGCAAGCAAAGGTATGTTGTTTACTGCCCTGCCGCTCGCAACGCTTCCTAACCTTGATATGGACGTCACAAGGCTACTCATGTTTGTCATATCAAATTTCAGTTCGCCGATTTTATTCATCTGGCGCACAAAGTTCTGCAACTGCGCTGATATTTGCGGCAAATTGGCTGTTGCCTGTGTAGAATTCGCCAATCCAAGTTTGCTAATGCTTGTAATTAGATTCGACAAACCTGTTGTATCAAAGTTAAGTGCCCCTACGCTGTTCATTCCTTTGACAAAGTAAGCAAGGTCATCCTTAATTTTAACTAGATTGCTTGTTCCTACAGTAGCTAACGTTCCGCCCATTTTAGACAGTGCCGCCGCCGTATTCATAATTCCACTTGCATCAATCGTTTTTGTATCTTTCATTCCTGCCGCAAGATTTTTCATTGCCGCAGATATACCATAGAAAGATGATGTGTCTACATTTGAAAATTTGCTTAATGCTGTGGCAAGTGATGTAATCTCTTTTGATTTTGCACCCTTAAACCCTGTTGCCGCGTCAGACATGCTTCTAATTCCAGATGCTATGTTTGAAAGTTTACTGGTATCAAATGATAGACTTTTCCCAAGACTATCCAAACTTGATGCAAGTTTATCAATTGAATCACTCGCTTTTGCAGAATCAGCCTTAATTTTTATCTGTAATTCATCAATATCTGCCATGACCGCACCAACTTTCTACGCATAATAAAAAGACGGTAGGCTGTGACACCTTACCGTCCTTGATTTTTTACTGAATCAAAATTTTCTGCCCTACATAAATTTTGTTTGGGTTCTTGATCCCGTTATCTTTCTGCAATTTTGCAACCGTTACATTGTTTTCTTTTGCGATCTTTGAAAGCGTATCTCCGCGTCGTACCGTATACGTTATCTTTTTATCTTTAGACTGCACAGAAGCATCCGTTGATCGAATATCTCCATCGTTGCACCAGCCTACCGCAACTCCATTTTTTGAAAAGCAATATGGATTGTGCGTACCCGCTTTGATTCGCGTAATCGTTCCGGAAGCATACTTGATGATCGCATCTCCAATACCAGCCGTGGAAGATTTGTAGTAAGAAGAAACCGTGATTTCCTCTCCAACCTTATGAAGTGTATTTTCTGGCTCCGGCATAACATTTACCGTGTCTACCGCTACATACAGTTCATTCAGATCGACGCATCCAGAAACACCGGCTACAAATCCCTTTGAACTGTACTGCCATCCGTAAAGTTCATGAAGAATATCAGGCTTCTTGTCTTCCGGCGCGTCTGCCGTAATCATCATAGGCGTACTGGAAGGGTATCTTGCGACCCAAAACGGGCAATCAATATGCTCAAGATATGGCTTGATATAGCTGTTGTAAAAAGACAGACCCGTGTATACACCAAATTTGCACCCTGCGGCTTCAATGATCTTCTGATATTCATTGATAATAGAGACAATCTTATCGCCAATATTCTGCTGGCACTTATCCTCTACATCCAGCCACACCATCACATTTCTTCCGGCAAGAACTTCGATCACTCTTTGCGCATCGGTCTGTGCCTTTTCTGCGTTAGTTGCGTAGCTGTAATTGTATACACCCTGCACTGGAACGCCAGCTTCTGTTGCTCCTGTCCAGTTTGCTTCAAAATACTTGTCCGGCTGCAAATCTTTTCGGATTACTTTCAAAATGGCAAATTCAACGCCGTTCTCTGCTACTTTTGACCAGTTAATATTTCCATTGTACCCGGAAACATCAATACCTTTAATTTTCATGTGGCACCTCTTCTTTCTTTGGGTGGCTCAACTCATAATTTGATTGCATAATTTTGAGTTTTGCCACAAATAATTCTCTTTGTTTCTGAATTTCCTCTTCTGTCATTTCAGAATCGTTTAACAAACTATGCTCTGTGATAGGCTTGTCTACATACTTTGATTTAGCTTTTTTACCAGCAAGACAATGTTCTACTGCCACCGATACCGCTGACGATCCATATGTTCCAAACCACATCCACATATCATTGTCTTTTTGCTTTTTCTCTAAGTTGTAAGCGTCTGCATATGGCTTTAAATCAGCCGGACAAGACGTGTCTATTTCATGCACAGTAAATCCGTACCCCTTTGTAACTAAAAGCCAAAACGGGCGGATTTCCGTGCAATACGTTTCCCATGTAAGCTCTCGCTGTTCTTCTACTTTTTCCTCGGAGTTTTCTTCTCCGCTTCTTTCTGCTCTGCTTTGAGCAGTTTTGATAAAAAACCGTTTTCAAGTAACTCTGCTAAAAGTGCATTGTAAAGTGCATGAACATCTGCATCTTCTCCGTCAAAGTAGTCATCCAGCATGGCATATACTTTTCCAAGCTGCTGTTCCTTTTCTTCTTCAGTTTCCAAGTTGTATCCAAGCTCCTCTTTGTGAAACTTCTGCGCGCCTACAAGGATTAACTCCGGAATGAATAAAAGGATTTCGTCAACCGCTTCAATATTTTTCATCTGGTCTAATTTTGCTACTTTCTTGATAATTCCGCTTTTTACTGTTGCTTCATATCCGAATTTGATCTGTAACTCTTTCTCTCCAAGCTTTAATTTTGTCATATTCTTTCCCTTTCTCCCTTTTTATAGGGAAAGGGCAGTCCGAAGACCGCCCTATTCTTTTAAACTGTTCCCTCAAGTTCCGATTCGGTTGTCTGATTATCGTCAGCCGATTCAACCGAACTATTCGACTGACGTGTTATTCCCCCGGTGTAAACGCCACAGCCGTGTCCATTCCCTTGTATTCCTCAATGGTAAGGTTCATTTCAACCGTCAAAAGCTCATTCTGACCAATCTCCGGCTGCGGTATCTGCTCCGGTGGCTGCGCAACCACAAAAAACGCATCTGTGAATCCAGGAATAATGGTTTCAAACCACATTCTTTTCCCATCGGTAAGCGCTTTGTACGCCGTGATAAGTGCTTCCCACTCTTCTTTTGTGGCATCTGTGAGGTTTACCGTGATAGGGAATGAACCGCCTGTATCTGCGCGCCCCTTTACATACCTGGTAATTGCATCCTCTAAAGCGGACGCGTCGATCTGTTCCGGCTCAATGTTAATACCGCCAATCGAGTTAGTTCTTGTGAGTTGTTTAAACGATGTAGGCTTTGTTCCGGCTGTCGCTTCTGTGCCATAGCCAAACGTAATTCCTAACGTAGACAATCCTGCTGCTGCCATTTTTACCTCTCTTTCTACCGCCAAATAATGCGGTTATCGGGCGCATCTCTTTGCGCCCGGTGCATAAAAAATAGAGCCTTTCGGCTCTTTTACATCAATCTGTCGTTTGCTCCGATTATCCTCCGGAACCTTGCAACGCTTCTAAATTTTTTCTCGCTGTCGTTTTTAAACTCCGGCATTGCTGTAATTTGAAATCGCATCTGCTTAAAGGCATCAGCTAAAATAGCCATAATCCCTTTTGCATCGCTTTGCTTTGTGTTTGTAATGACGTCAACCTGTATTGTTTCCTGCACCGCATTTACGGATGTGCCATCTAAATCTGCCCCACGTTCAAGCCCCGGCATCTCATGGATGTAAATAGTCGGGAAAACAGGGTCTTTATCCAGGTTCTTTTCAACCGTTGTAAATGCAGTGTCAAAATTCATGCTTTTGTATTTCTTCTTGAGTTTTGGTTTGGCTATCGTTACAACATTGGAGAAAATGTTTGTTTCAAGATCAAATACCCACTGGTTGTCTGCCATTATTTAACCACCTCATATGTTTTCTTGAAAATATCCGGCTTGCATGGATATAATTCTCCACTTACACCGCGGATAATATAATCTCCAACAGTAACATGATGGTTTCCTTCAAGCGTCTTAATGTAAAGTTCGCATGGCGGCGCGTCTTCTGAAATCGGATTCTGGTAAAACAAAACGCCTTTTTCAAATGCTTCTGACGCCCATTTCGGCACGTACCAATTACCGTCTTTATCCTTTAAATCACCGTCATACTGAAATGCTTCAATTACTACCGGTTTTTTCCTGTACTTCATTATCCAAACACCTCCTTCGCTGTCTGTGTAACAATCTGCCGCAACTCATTTGCGGTCAGATACATAAATGGTCGGCTTGGCATTCCCTCTGTAAACCACAAATCGCCATTGTCGTCCTGATAAAACCATCCATATCTTCCATCTGAAATCTGATGGATAGTTTTTCCACTTGCGTACTGCCACGAAACACCCTCCGGCAGTTTCCCAGGATAAGGACTTTGCTGTCCCACAATTCCGGTTCCAAACTCAACAAATGCGGCATGGTCTGTACCGGCTATTACCGCCCATATCCCGCCGCCCTTAGTGCTTCCTTCATATTCCGCGTGAACACTAGAAATGAGTTCCGATGTAAATATTGCGTCAAGGTCAGCAATTTGCACTCTGGCAATCTCTACGCCCTTTTCCGCGAGTTTTTCTGCCAATAGCTGGCACTTATATGTCAAGCTGTTTTGATAGGCTCTAAGCTCTCGTATGGCGTTCTGAACAGACTTTTCAGACAGGCTTATTGTGATTACTTTCTTTCCCATTCATCACCTACTTCACATTTTTTTGCAATAAGAACAAATCAACCGTCAATCCCTCGTCTGCGACACCTTTTACGATGTAATCAGCCGAATTTTCGTCAACGATTGTATTCTCTTCATCTTTGTACCTTACATCTGACCGTTTCCATACCAAAGAGCCGACGCTCAATGGAAGTTTCCCTTTGTCCTCGACAATCTGAACAAAGTTTGTTGAATTGTCAACGCCAAACTCTTTTATAAGTGCTTCACTCAACTTATTGCTGATTGAAGAATAAAAAACCACAGGCTTTTCATAACCTGTTGTATACTCTCCGGTTGTTTTCGGTATTTTGTTTCCATCCTCATCAAGGTAATAAATTACATTTCCATCAGAGTCGGTATATGACGAATATTCGATGTTTCCATCCTCGTCCGTCACATACACCGGAACCTTTCCGCTCTGTAGCGAATAATTCATTTTTTGCTTGTTAATTTCAAGCATTTCACTTCACATCCTTGCCGAACCGCTTCCACAGATCAGAAAGCTTTTCCCATCCATACATCGCGACAAACGCAACAATAAATCCTGCAATAATAGCCGCCAAGATCATATACCATAAAATTGATGTCTGGATGTACTGCATGTATGCCACAAACGCAGCGACCGTGATACCGATGGAAAGGACAAATACCAATATGTCCGTCGGAACCTTAGAAAATACGCCTACGCCTTTGATTACCTGTGTTACCACAGACACAACAAATGCCAGCGCACCAATAATCGCCAGAATAATTGTCATGTTAGCAATTACCGCCTGTATAATATCCATGATTAAACCTCCTTGTCATCATTAAGACGGGTTTCTATTCCGTCAATTCTGTGATGAGCCGATTTCACACTTTCCTCCACCTTTATGATCCTGTTGTCATGAGAATTGATTTCTTTTCGCATCTCGGAAACTTCATTTTTGATCTCGGTCGTGTTGTTTGAAATGGCATCCAACTTCATGTTAATGCGTGTGTTCTCCCTCACGCGTTCTTCAAGATCCGTGTTGTCTGTCCTTTTGTTGCTCTTCAAGCCCATAAAGACGGAAAAACCAAGCGACAGCACGCTTATAATGATTGCTGTTGATATTTCAATCGTCAAATCATATACCGCCTTTCATTTTTTATGGCACACCGCCCACCACCGCTCAATGTGTGCCGCCTGCTACGTTTTGTCGACGCCGGCAAAACGTAACGCACAATCTTCTTTTATTAATGCCCTATAGGCGATGTTAAATTGCTTTTACAAACGGAAATACACCGACAAACAGGCTTTCCCTGTCTTTCCAGCTACGGCTTACGCCGTTTTCTGAATAACTTGCCATATAGGCTTCTCCTGCCTGTGAATGGTCGTACACGGATAAATTGACGATTACATCCTCAAACTGTTTCAAGTCTTCGGATATTTTTTCATCCGTGTAGCTTTCCGGGTAATTCCGCTTGCTTACCACTTCATTTCTTGCCTGCTTGATAAGCTGTTCAATGTAAGGATTATCTTCTTTCTGGTCGAACACGACAACATCAGAAGTAACACCATCTTCATCCGCAACGGTTTCAATATGAAATTGTTTCAGTCTGATTTTGACCTGTTCTAATGTTGTATATTCGTCCATTCTTCCCCACCTATAATCCGAACTGCTCGATCAAAATGCGTTTCAGTTCCGCTCCACTGATTTCTTCTGCACCCTCGATTCCATGTTCAGCGGCAAGTGCCTGTAAATCAGCAGTGCTCATTCTGTTAATCTCTGTCTTGGTGTACCCTCCGGAAGATTTCTCTCCCGGAACAATGTCCGGGACTTCATCTCCTGCTTTGTACCACTTTCCATTTCGCTTTACCGTGTATTCAGCAACCATACCGCACCTCCTACGCAACTTTCATGACAACAACGCTGTCCATACCCTCAAAAGTAGGTAATCCGATCATTGACACAACGCAATGAGTGTTGATCGGATGATTTGTTGCGTATGTATATACCGAAATACCGGTTTCTACAATAGAAAGGTTTCCGTCTGTTAAACTTCCGCTTCTCTCTTCCGGTGTCTTTCCAAAGACATAATCTCCAAGGTACACGCCGGATGCCTGCGCTGAAATAACTCCTGTAGGAATAAAATATTTTGTAGCACCGTCTGCAGGGTCTATGTAAAGTTTATCGTAAACTTCAATCTCGATGCCGTATCCTCTAAGATACTCTGTAACCTGCCCCTGCTGTAAGCGAATACCGCCATTGTAAGCAGTAATTCCAAGCACCTGTTTCTTTGTGTCCTCCGCCTTAAGGACCATTTCCCATGTTTCTGTATTCATGCTAAAACGTGCAAGGGAATATCCGGTTTTCTTTGCAAACTCACGTTTAATCTCGATAAGGTCGTCAAGTGGCGTTGCTGTTTCTGGTGCAGACCATTTATCGGTATCGCTTCCGGAAATATCCTTGTAATGGTCTCTCTTGTGCGCCGCTCCATTGTCCGAAGTATAATCCACGTAGTAGCTCTTTCCGCCAATTATTACCTGTACTCTTGGAATACCATCAGATGGTGCTAATAACTGCCAAATCTGGCGTTCCGGCACTACTCTTGCCCCCTCAATAAGCATCATCGGTTTTTTGCTGATTTCTCTAAGCACCTGGTTTGCCATGTTGGAATTTTCTGCCGACTGGTAATTTGCATACTCCTGCTCTTCACGCTCTGTTACCATGTAAGATTCACGGTAGAAAGGCATCTCGTTCTGAATGTCAGAAAATCCACCGACGTCTCTTAGCTCTGCCTGCGCATCAAAATTGGATGCCTTTAAGGATACTGGAAGACCGTTTTTCCCTTTGATAAATCTAAGCTCAAGGCTGTCCTGTTTTCTGGTTCCAAATTTCTGTCTGCCTAAGTAAGGCGCAGAACCAAGCGTTTTTTCATAATTATTCCACATAACCCCAAGGCTTCTTGCGGTAAATGCTTCTGCTAATGGTAATGCCATTCTCTAATACCTCCATTTCTTAATCAAAAAAAGTGACACGCGGTGTTGCTGCTTTTGCAGTTTCTTCCACGGTCACTCCGTTCGCTGTTACCTTTGCGCTGTCAATAGAACCCTGATATACATAAGTTCCCGGCGCATCTCCCATTGTTACGTCAACATCTTCCAGAAGATATCCTTTGCAAGATGCATCATTGCTAGGAAATGGTGTTCCTGCCTTTGCAATTTTCTTTCCGTTCTCATCTGCACTTGTTACCATTGTCTGCGGAACGATGCACGCCGCACCCTCATAAGGAAAGAATTTTAAAATTCCTTTACTCTGTGTAAAGTCTCTTTCAATCGGTTTTCCCATAATTTACCTCCTATAAAACATAATGGTCTTTGGCTTCTGCATTTTTTGCCGGTTCGCCAAAGCTGATACTTTCGGCATTTTCAACATCTGCCGTTTTTTTATTCTCTCCACCTGCAGCACCGCCGCCCGGATTTTCAGAATTATTTGCGATCTCCTGTTCCTTTGCCTGCGCTGCCGCGGTTTCCTTTTCGGCTGTAATCTTTCCAAGAGCGTCATAATCAAGGCTTCCATTATCCTTGACAACGGATTTTGCCTGCTCTGCATTGATTTTTAACTTTTCCATCAATGCTTCGCGCTGATCTCTGATGTCGTTTTTTTTCTGCATATCTGCAATCTGCTGATTTACTGTCTCTAACGCCTTGTTTGCTTTTTCAAGTTCCGTGAGGTTTCCTGCTTCCATTCCATCCAGCTTTTTCTGCAACTTATCTGCGCTGTCTGCCTTTGCCTTAAGCTCTGCTGCTTTTGCCTGTTCTCTCTGTACGGCACTGCCGTAATCAGCAATGATTTTCTCAACATTTTCCTCACTGATACCCATTGCAATTAACTCTTCTCTTTTCATTGATTACCTCCGATATGTCTTTACGAATTTTTGCGGTGCAACGACACCGAATGACACTGTTGTTTTTTACGCTCACAACTTTGCGAATTTTTATAAAATAAAAACAGCCGACGATTACTCGGTAGCTGTCTTATTTTGCTGTTTATTTAATTGATTTACAATTTTCTGTGCTTTTTGTTCCTGCTTTTCTGCATCACCAATGGTTTTCCATAAAGCATCCATGTATGGCTTAGACTGCAAAAATGTTTTTTCCGAATCTCCCCAGAGTCCGACCGTTTTAATTGCAATAAGAGGATGTATTCCGCACTCCAATAACTGATACAGTGTTTGTGACTTCGTATACATATTGTCTTGCGGGCTATGATTGATTTGCACGTCAAAATCTCTAACTGACAAGTTCAAATCATGATCTTTAACGCGGATTGCATTTAAGACAACTTTTGCAAGTCTTTTCTCTGCCGATTTCACGATTGGGTCTTTTAATTTTGCTCTTGTCTTTGAAAAATCCCATCCATTTCTCAACTCTACCGCGCCCTGTGTATCTCCGCCAGTGTTCCCCTGCTTGTTTGGTATGGCAAGAATTGATAAGGCATTGTCCCAAAGATCATCTTTTGCCACCTGGCACTGACTCTGGTTAAGTTCCTGTGTCATAATCTCAACATCGGCTTTGTTGTCCTTGTTGTTGGACTTTACCGTCAAAGCATGGCTCATTTTCATTTGTTCAAATGTCTTTGTGTCAATCTCACAGTTTACAAATTTTACCCAGTACTGAACAAACTGCTCAATTCCATCCATTCTGTTCGACTGCATGTTGTTTATGGCATCCAGAAGCCCTATGACAAGTTCAATGTCCGATATTCTTTCATGGTTGTTTGGGAACTCAACAATAGGAATGCTTCCAAATGCATGCAATTTCCATTCAGAAGCTACTCCATTTTGAATTTTGCATGAATGACTGTCTGTATAGCACAGTTTGTACCATCTTCCATCCTCGTCCTTAAGTTCTTGTACTGCAAGAACCGGTTCTTCCGTGCTCCGATTATAAATAACACAAGTATTCATCGGAGTAGGGGCAACAATCTGAAATGGTATTTCTCCATTTGCAAATCTTACCGCCTTAAAAGATGTTCCGGTTGCTGACTGCCACTCTCCTGCTTTAATGTCTTTTTCCTGTTTATTCGCATCCACAAGATAGTCATTCAGCGCATCCACTGCCCGATTAATTTCATCATCATCTTTTCGACTGATAAACTGTATTGGCTCGCCATATGTCTGTCCTACTTTGAACTGAACAATCTCATACGCATGATTTTCTACTATTTTGTTTGTAATATCAGCATTTTGCACCTTTACACGGTATAAAACAGGCTGGTCACCTTTGTAATATCGCCAAAGATATTCTATGATGGTTTTGTTGTAATAAAAATTTCCGATGCAGTCTCCCACCACATTGACAATATTATCTGCTGTGATGGTTTCAACATCTGTATATAAAATTTTTCTACCATAACAGCCTTTAACAAGGTCTTGGAGAGATTTGTCATTTCTCATTTTTTTCTCCTAAATAAAGGTCATTCCGCTGGATGTTGCACGAAACGGAAGAGATTTTAATTCCGTCTTCCCATTTTCCGGATAAAATACCACTTTTTTGTGACATTTCCTACATTCCACAGAAATGTTCATTGTTGAACGCCCATCGTGTGTGGCAACTTTTCTTCCGCAACGCGGGCAATATATTGTTTTTGGTGTATATACCATAAAGTCCTCTTTTCTTTGCAAAAGAAAAAGCACCGGAGATTTCTCTACGATGCTTTTCTGAATTGTGGGAGGTGAAGTATTCAACTTTTGTTGCTTTCTTCAATTATAACTATATCATTTTTTCAATATGACATTCTATGACATTTTACAAATAAGTTGCTCCATATTTTTGCTCAAATTTTTTTAATGCAATTCCATGAAGCCTTATTGTCTGTCTCCAAGAGTAATTCATTTCGGTTGCTATAACTTCAAATGTTTTTTTCTCTATGTATCTTGAAAATAAGACGTTGTAAACATTTTCATCTTCCATGCTGTCTATCTGGCTAACAATCTTATCTCTTTTGATGATATACTCATCAACCAGTGCATCTATGTTCCGTTCCATTTCATCTATTTTTGCCTGCTTTGTTCCTATTTTGTCAAAATTTGGAGTTACCATTACTCTATCTTCGCCCGACACTGCAGATATGCTACAGGCAAGCTCTTTAAGCTGTGAAAGTTCCACAATTTTGTTATTTATCATGCGATTGATCCGACTTATCTGGTTCAAATAGTCCTTCGTTGTCATATCAATACCTCCTAAACGGATTTACTGCCGCTTCTACTTTGGCTACGTTATTTCCATTTGTCACTCTAAGCGCAAAGTTTGAAAATACATCCGGCACATCATCCAACTGCTTTTTACCGGACACTGAATATCTCTTGAGAAGAGACATCATTACTCCATATGGCTCATTTTGCTTATATAATGATTGGTCTTTAAATATAACGTGCTGTAATATCCAGTTAGAGCACTGGAAAATCCTTGCTTCCTTGTTTGTCTCCGTCGGTGTGTCAGTAATGTTACATATCCATCCTTTTTTTTCGACACGCTTGTTTACTTCCATTGCGACACGGTCTCCGCCGGCGTTTCTCTCAAATTCACATTCCTGCACTTTGTTGTTTGTCAAAACATTTGCTGCATTTTCATACTGCATCTCATAATCTGCCGTGTTATCGCAAACACAATCTACACAGTAGTAATCCTCTCCGTATTTTTGCAATACCGGCAAAACAAAGTAATCCGTTCCTTTTCCCTTGGTATCGCACTGACCGGTTACAATCTCTGGCTCTCCATGTGGCAAATTAAGATACCGGCGTATTTTATCTTCCGGAAACAGCAATCCCTCTCGCTCAATCGGTTCCTGTTTGTAAAGGCATCTATATGATATGTCGTCCATCAATAATTGTTGATCTTCAAAAAACTCTTTTGTAAAACCGGAAAACTCATATTCAAAATTGCTTTCTCCTGTAACTGGGTCTACATCTGGTACCGCAATAACCTTTACTCTCGGATTGCCCTCGTACATATTTTGGATGCGCCCTATAACGTCGTGTACGCTCCATCTTGTGGCAATATGTATTTCCTTGCAGTTCTTACCGTCCGTGTCCTGTATCTTTCTCTGGCGGGCATCTACGGCATATTTATCCCATAATTTATCAAGGATAATAGGATTCATTGCTTCTTCGATACCGCCTATCATATCGTCAACCAGTAAAAACTTAGAAGCCCTTACTTTACCTGCATTCTTACTACCAACAGACGTACATTGTACGGATGGAAACGATTTGTACTTCCCGACATTAAACTGCTCCATCTTTGCATTTGTGCTTGTCACTGAAAGATCCGGAAAAATTTCATTCCATGTATACTCTTCCGCGTTTGTAACGATATCGTACACGCCGTCGTAATACATTCTGGTAATATCTCCGCTGTGCGAATAAAAAAGACTGAAATCTCTCGGAAACCATCCGGCAACAAGTGCGTGAAACATTTTTTCTACCGTTGTTTTTCCTGCTCCCGGAACAAGGGATACGCACAGGATGTCATATTTATCATCAATCATGCCTTGTAAAGCCTGTGTAAGCCCTATTTTGAGAAATTGATTTCTTCTTGGCATATAAAACCGTTCTTTAGGCTCTCTTTTATTTTCCAAATACTGGAAAGCACTATCCACAACTTTGTTTTGCGCTTCCAAAAGCAAAATCCCGTAATATTTGTCCAGAATTTCATAAGATATCTTGTTTTGGAATGAATATTTCTCTAAATCCCATGGTGTGCCACCTGTAGATTGAAAGATAAACTGCTCCGTCAGTTCTTTCGATCTGGCAGAAACCTTTAATCCATACTCAACATCCTTTTCCGTCAGAATGGCTACCCTTGCCGCTTCTGCCATGGCATCCATAACCTGTTCATCAATGCCATGCACCTGTATGTAATTTTCATATCCATTTACTGTGGAAATTAGGCTTGAACTTGCCAAAAGAAAAGCACCTCCGCAAAAGCAGAAGTGCCTTAAGACCTCTGCCAATAATTTTTGTTGGTTAGCGACTAACTCCATTTGTTAGCCGGTAATATCATCTAATCAATATCCGCAATACTTTCTACAAAGCAGTTATAATAGAGATTTCTGATATTTTCACAATATCTCCCTAAATTCTTGCAACTACGTGTTCTTTTGCAATTTCTTCTTTTTCCGGGTCGTAAATAACCGAACCGTTTTTATCAGTCTTATACTTATCAAATTCACAAGAAATTTTTATGTATGGGTATCTCAATGGCGTGCAGTCAGCATGGAAATCAATATTATACACTCCCTTTTGCCATTTTCCGTTAGCATAAATCTTTGTGTAACCGCCTTTTCTAGTTTTGATTATGATTTTTGAACGTGTTTTCTTCATTTCCAATGCACCTTGAACCCTTTCGCCGTATAATTACCAACTGCCTGTTTCAGCTCTTCCTTGCTTTTATATTCCTCTCGAAGCATGATTGCTACCTTGTTCTTCTCAATGGCGTATATGCCGCAGGTAACCGCTTTGCTCGCCGTATCAAGAACTGCTTTGTACTGTTTGCTGTTCATCTCGTATGTGCTGTTATTGATATTGACAATCATGCTTCATACACTCCTTCTCTTCCTTATGAGTTTGCATCAACATTTTTTAGATATTCAATGAAACTCATTTCAGCCCCCTCGCATGTTAAACCTTCAATAGGATTTTTGTGATAGTTTTCACGAAAATACCTCAATGCCTGTTCTTTTTCATCTTCGGAATATGAATCCCATTTAGAAACTCCAGATTTCTTTTTGAAAAATTCACATTCATGTTCACTGTCAGCAAATCCAGCACCAGGAATCCATTTTCCCGGATGGTTGCACATTTCAGCCATCCCTACAACTTCGTTTCTATCAAATCCAAGGTAAGCACAATCATAACACGTCATTCTTCCGCCAACTTTCTGCCGCACATCGGACAAAATACAATATCAAAGTAGCCTGCTGCCTTACATCCTTTATAAATTATGATACCTGGCACTTTATCGCCGGTATTCTTCATAATCTGCGCATCTGTTAAATCCGTTTCATTGGCGCACTTTTTGATAGGAATATCAGTACCGAATATTCTGTTATCACTATAGTTCTTACAAAAATCACACATTTTCAACACCTATCCCTGCATCTGTGATAAATAACTTTTCCTCTTACATTCGCTTCATATGCTCTTCCAAGTGACCGAACAAACAGATATTTCTTTTTCTCACAATCCATATAATCCAAGGAATTCATATATGGCTCCAATTCGTTTGAAAGCTGTTCCACAAAATCCTTGATATGCTTGAATGCCTTAATTGCCTGTTCTTGTATAAACAAAACTATTGCTTTCCATGTATCAATTACTTTTACGGCATACTCAAGAATCATTTCTCCTAATTTTCGATACCATAATTTGAACTCGACAACCATATATCCTTGCAATTCAATAACTTTTTTCTGATCTTCTGACACATTAAGATCCATACTCACACCTCAACACCATCTCATTTTACATAAGAACCACGACCTTTAATGTAATGGCTTCTCGTATCTTCAATATTTCTGCAATCTATGACTTTCCACTCGTCAATACACTCTTGCAAGTATTTGCATTTATCGCATTTCGTATCTTTCTCAATGCGCGGTGTAGGATCTGCTTTTTGCTTTTTCTTGAATATTTTTTTAATAATTTTCCATAATCTCATTTCCGCACCTCAATCAAAACGTCAATCAGTTCTTCCAGTTCTTTTTCTGTCTTTTCTTTTGGAGTTTTTCTAAATCTTGTGGAAACATATTCCAAAATGGCTTTTATCTTCAAACATTCTCCTGGACAAGGAATATAATCATTTGGTCTCGCAGTTTCTTTGCAGATATACTCTGCATTTTCCATGCCAAGACAGGATAAACGACCGGAATATATGGGTAATGCACTGCATTTGAATAATTCAGCCTTAATCACTAAATGTTCTTTGTCGTATTCAAAATTCTTATCATGTGCCTTTAATTTTTCTTTGATTTCATCAAGAAACTCAACGCATTGCTTTGTTGAATAGCCAACATAAACAAATTCAAAATACATACTCACACCCCATTTTGCGTAAAAAATACCAACCATCGAATAGCGGCACAAGGAATCGAACCTTGTCATACCAAACCATGCCAACCGCTTTCAAATCTGCAATTTCTATTCACGGAAGGGTTTTATGTTACCAATGATACCGCTTACCATCCATACATCTTCCATCGACCTGAACTATTGCAGTAGTGCCAGACTAAGTGAAGATAAGGAATTGATGTGGCGTGGATTTGCACCACGCAGGAGTGTACAATCTGGTCATCTATGTTGTCGGTTTCAACCAATTCTCTACGACAATTCCGTTTACCTATTCCGTCACACATCAACACCCAATTTTGTTCGGGCAAACGCAGTGTGTAGGATTCGAACCTACAAGGCGAATAAACGCCCGACCGGATAGCAACCGGCTCCAATTCCATTATGGGAACACTGCATCTTGATGGTGCGATTTCTTAAACAACCCATCCATTACAACTGTCTACCACGCACCTGCCAAACAGTGTTTTTAGGGAGTTGAGTGAAATAGGGAAGAGAGGAATCGAACCTCTATTGTTTACCACTTGGGAACTGATTTACAGTCAGCCGCAACACCTCCAATCGTTGCCGCTTCCCCAAAATGCGCGAACACCTCACTCCATATCTCTGTACGCGACCGCGCTACGCATACAGTATCAAATCAGCTCGGCACCATCGTGGAGCAAGGACTTGAACCTTGCACATGAAACCTTTCGACTATCAGTTTCACGAAGCGTCTTACTCCGACAAATACCTTTCTTGTCATCCACGAGAACCGCCATCAGACGGTTAGCAATCATATTTTTCGTGCCATGCGTTGCACTATCCTGTGCGATATCACGGGAAATAGGTGGGTGAGGATTTGAACCTCACATGAGCCGTGCACTGCTCGCATTGGAGGGAATCGAACCCATAGGGCTCCAACCATAAGTTTTTAATCTTCGCCCTGTCTACTGCCCATCTGCGTGTCTACCCATTCCACCACCACCTAATTGTATTTTTGACAGCTCAGGCACCGTGGGATAGATGCCCGAACTATCAATAGGAATCCGCCTGTATTGCTCGTCAGCAAATTACGGGACAACCATCATCCAACACCAAGCGGTCTTCCGCCTTGCCGTACTTCGCGGCAAACGCCACCGGACGGTCTCGCACCGTCCTTAACAGAAACGTCCTAGTGGCGAAAGGAGAAATACGAACTTTTCGTATTCCGAGATAAGCTTTACACTTATCTCTCAATCGGAACGGCAGGACTTGAACCTGCGACCGCTCGGATATAAGCCGAGTGCTCTACCATCTGCGCTACGTTCCGTCACAGCGCGCATAGCGCGCCGTTTATGATAGTATTTTTGATCTTTTTATTTTGCCGACGTCCACTAACACCGAATAATTGCTTACGCCGAGTTTTTTCTTGCAAAAACCGAATGCCAGTGGACTTAAGCTATACTGGATGCTCCGACTTCTCAGACTGGTGCTCAGCGTCACTGTCAAGATCCAAAACGTCGGTTTCTCCCGTATGTTTTTTTCTGCTTATATGTATTCTTCCGACCGTAGTTAAAATCTCCGGCAAGAAGCGAATACCAAATATCGGGTCATACAAAACCATATCATCATCTCCACATTGCAAATATATTGACAAGAAACAATGCAATAAGTGATCCCCAGACTGCCACAGCGTCCTTTTCGTTGCTGCTATCTCTTCCAAGCAAGAAAAACGTCAAAATCGCAAGGGCATCAAATGTTGTTATGACTGTTTTTAAAATCAACATGATTTACCTCCATTTTCAAAACTGCCCGTACCGGACTCGAACCGATAAATGCTGGGATCAAAACCCAGTGCCTTACCATTTAACAAACGAGCAATGCAAGCAATCTATTTCTCCGGCATATAGTAAACAAGGTTATCAAATACTGTTGCTGCCATCCTTGGATCATCCATCTTGACGCATCTAATCGGTGTATTTTGTGATGCTGCAACCAATGCAGAAACTTGTTTCTCGTCCATATTTTTGCAAACTACCTGTACAGGCGCATATGCTTTATGCATGTCCATAAATACTTCTGCTGCTCGTTCTGGTGTAGCATATTTCCCAATGACAAAAGTTCTTCCATCAAAAGTAGCGCTTATGCATTCATAGCTTGTTCTAAATTCGGTCCGGTCAAAATCATATGAAGCATCTTTTTTCTGTGACACAACCCTCATTCATCTTCCTCCGATCCATCCCAATCCGGACAAGAAAACTCTTTTTCTACATAATCTCCGACATATTCGCTCTCATTGTTTGTGCAAAAGTAATCTCCATTCTGCTCTTCACAATAATCGCAATTAAAACACATTTCTAACATTTTATTTGCTGCCTTTTGGAATCTTTTTGAATTTTATTATCGAGTGTAATTTTTGAAATTTATCTGATGTGAATTTGATTTGATTGTCTTTGATGTGATTATCGATAAAGTATTATCGCACTATACCATGTGCTATATCCGATTCTATTGGTGCAACAATTTTAAGTGGTCTCATATATTCCCTCCATGATAGACAGGCCTTTTTGTTTTTGTGGATATTTGAGGAACTTAGTAGGCGGCTCTTTCTGGGCTTTTGCAACCCCCTCCCCCGCCTGCTGGCTGCTTCTTCCGGCGTTTGCCTTTGCTTTAAATTATTCTAATTGTTCATGCAATTCTCTGTTTGCGTTCTAACTATTCGTTAAACCTAAGTTTCTTAAACTGTTTAAACGAAATCATGCGGCGTAAGGCGCTTAAATACTGGGGTTTAAATTGTTTGAATTGTCTATTGCGTTTTTCCCGCTGTTTTCAATCCGAATTGTCGGAGTTGTTTGGCAATCCTGCACAATTTGAACCATCCAAACGAGGAAGTTCTGCCGCTGTTGCGACCCTTCTGGCTGACGTCTGATCTCTTACTCCAGGCATGTTAAACCCACAGTACTTGTTAAGCGATGGCATGTAACACATTGGGTTATTTTTCCCAGAGGTCTGTAACCCAACAAGGCTTTCCTCTCTCATTTCGTCAATCTTTTTGCAAATGTCGGAATGCTCTGAACTTAGTGCCTTATGGCTCCAATCGTTTAGTGTGTCCCTGTGTATGCCTGTGAAAAAAGTGAATCCAACAATATTTATCACCTTTTCATAATCATTACACAGATTGACATATAAGTCTAATATATCATTTACTTTTTTACTGTCATAATAATTTAAAGCATTATCCTGCATAAGATATACAGGATTAACTTTAAACACATGCTCGCATACATACTGGCAGCAGTTATACCACCTATTTTGTGATACCTTGCACATATCCGTTATATTTCTGTCATCCATCCAGAGGTGTATATATTTGTCAATGTCATCTTTGTATATCTCGTCTATATCTACTCTTTCCGCTCTCTGTGCATCTGGCATATATATACCTCCTTTCTGGACCATAAAAATAAACCGATACAATCGAGATCATCAAGATCTTAACTGTATCGGCTGCATGACTTCCGTTTCCGTTCTCCGGGTCCTGTGCGCTCTCTGTTGCCCGGATGCTTTTTAATTTACGATAACAATATCATTTGTGCATACCCTTGTCAAGTATAAATTTAAACTACTGGGTATATCGCATATATATATCCGCGCGTGTTAAAATATATAGTTTATGATTTTTTGTACTGTTGATATATATTATATATTATTTACTCCTTGATTAAAAAAAATAATGTATTGGAGAGAATATACTAATCTAATCTTATCTACGTTTCCATCCCGTATCCATTCTGTATACAAAATTTACCACTTTAAAGCATAAACGTTAAAATAAATCAAAAAAGAGAGATAGAAAATATCTCCATTTATTACCAGATTATTAACTTTTATTTTGTCTGTCTGGCGCTATATCTGTGACGTCGTCTCCTGTCGGGACAACCGTCCAACCCTTGTATGTGTACCCTGGGCGCTGATCCGGCGGAAGTTTTCCCATGACGCACCGTTTAACCCTGCTTAATCCTGATGTTATGCTCCGAAATTGCGCGCTATCCGGGGCACAATCAAATAGCTCCTCGCAGTTTTCCCTTAGCCAAAAATTTAATGATCTAAAACAATAATGTTTGCCGTCTGGGGATATAAGGTGCCAGTTTTTTGCATTTACATTTGTTTCGTATCGCCCACTATTAGGGCTTTTTTTTGCTGCCGGCGTGCCTTTTTGTAGGTTGTTAGTCAGACCTTTTCCTCTTAACTTTTCTTTCGACGCCTCGCTCCACTTGTTCCGCTTGCCTTTGTGTGTCCGGCTTGCCCTTATTGATCTACAATCCGGAGAGCACGTAACCTTTTTGTCGCTTGGGGAGCACTTAAATTCTTTGCCGCATATCACGCATTTTTTAATCATAAAAATCTCCTTTGCAAGCAAATACAGGCAGACCTAACGCCTGCCTGTTAATAATTGCATTATGTCCTAATACTGCGGGTTTTCTTTTGCTAACTCCCAAGCCTCGCCAAACTTCTCTTCGTGCCGCTTCGCGTACTCGTCAAAAAACTCCTGCTCCGAGCACGGCGCCAGCTCTCGGTGGATTTCCTCGCGCAAATCGTCGTCTGTCAACTGCATCGCGGCGTTAAAATCTATTAAAACTCCGTAGCTGTTCAAAACTTTCCCGAAAAACTCCTCTAAAAACTCATTTACATCATCCAGATCGCCAAGCTCTACTTTTTCGCTTTTGGGGTTGTCGCTGTAATAAAAAGTGGCGCCGTCTTCCCAAAAAGTAAAGCTGCTGTTGCTATAAACTTCCATTGCCTTTTCTGTTAATTCTCCATTTGTAAACTCATGCTTTTTCATCATAATTCATTCTCCTTTGCTTGATCTTGTTTGTTGTTACTGGGCGGCTTTTGCGCTGCCCTTTTTGGCTTTCGCCTTATTTCCTTTCGACAATATTATAATACACCTTTGTGTATTGTTTGTCAATACATAAAATACATTTTTGTGTATTTATTTTATATACTCTAAAATATCACACGGTTGACAATTCAGCCGATCGCATAAATACATGATCGTATCAACACTGACATTTTGATTTTTTACAAGACGATTAACCAGTGTTGGGGATAAATTAAACTTCTCCTTATCTTTCAAGTCTGTTTTTTTAATCCCTCTTCTTTCCAGTGTCTCCCATAATCTTCTATATGAAATAGACCCGCTATAAACGTTCTTTCTTTTTTCTACTGTCTCCGTCATATGGTGTACTCCTTTCTTTTCTAGTATAAATGAATAATACATCATTGTGTATTCATTGTCAATCTTTATTGTTTTGTACATCTTTGTGTATTTTGCATATTATGTTAGTACATCTTTGTGTATTTTGCATATTGATTAAAAGTACATCTTTGTGTATTATAATCTCAACAGGAAAACAAAAAAACAGGAGGGAACGATCATGAAAGTTAAAATTAAAATTGAGGGAAAGATAAATGATACTTACACTTTTCAGCAACCAGAAGAGGGAAATATCCTTGACGAGCTGGAGGCGATCATCGAAGAAATGAAAGCCGGAAGAATTGATAAAGTAGAAATTGAGAGGGAGGCGTAAACATGAGAACGTACGAACAGGATTTAAAAGAACTTAATATTTCAGCAGAAGAATTTGGTAACATAATTTCACACATTTACGATAAAACAGCCGATGAAATGGCGGTGCTTGCTAAGGCGATTAAAAGCGGCGCGGCTGTTCTCCCGACTGTAAAAAAAGCATTTGAACGCGTTCTTGCAATTAGACAGGCGGAAAGACAAGAAGCATATAACATTTATTATAACGATTTAAATACCATGTGTTATAGCTGTAAAAAATTCGGTATAAGTTGTAACGGTACAGTTTGTAAAACTTGGACGGGTTGCGCAATGAAAAATTAAGTCGAAACGGCGGAATCTGCCGCCGTCTGCAGGAACTGCCCTACCTGCACCGATGAGACAGGGCGCACAATGAAAGGATGGTTAAATTATGGGATTTATGGGAAACTTACAAACAAAAAAAGACGACGCAAAAAGCGCGTACATTAAAGCGCGGAACGAATGGGTGGAAACCAGAACCGCCGAAAACATCAAAGGGGATCCCGAAAAGTGGCGCGTCCTTTGTGATCGAAAAATGGATTGCATGAAATTGGGTGTTATCATTTAAGCAAGTGCAGGCGGTGCAATGTTCCGGGGTTCAAATCCCAGGCTTGCTTTTACCCGGAATAACCGGAAAGTTTTAGAATAGGGGGGGGGAAAAACTATTATGTTGACAAAAAAACAAATTTTAAAAGATTTACCTTACAAAACGATTCCAGCGTGTGAAGTGGCTTATAAAAACCTTTTCAAAAACGTTTTTGAATTTGAAGGAATCGACGCGGAAGAGCTGGAGAAAATAAAGGCGTGCATTACGATGATTTTTTTCTCAATGAGACATGACAGCGAAAATCAGATTTCGCGCACTTTGAAAACTCCGGCGCGGATATCGTCATTTTATTCTTATAAAGCCGGAAATTACGAAAAAATGTATGATTTTTTAACAAATTAAGCCGGGGCTTTCCCGGCTTTTTTACGATTTGACATTTTAAAAACTAAGGTGTATTATTAAAAATAATCATCTGGGGGGTTTATGTATGGCATTTCTAAATAAAGGCGGTAAACGGATTTCTTACGAGTGCGGCGACTTAATCGAGGAACTGCGAGGAGATATCGAGGAATTTGGCGGCGATTTAATTATTGAAGTCGTGACAGAAGAACGGGAAGGCGTCGTTCTTTATAAAGATTATAATTTTATCGACAACGACAAAAAAACGGCTTTCAAGCTCTAGCCGGGCGAGAGCGTGAAGCGCATGACAGCCACGGCATTATTAGAATTTTATAAGCTGGAAAATTTTATTTTTTGAGTTGTCAGAATATTTTAGACAACTCTTTTTGTCAAAAGTTGAACTTGCACTTGCAAAAAAGTTTCAAAAAATTTTTGCGAAAATCTGAACAAAATTCTCAAAATCTCAAAAACGGTTTTTCGTGCCGAAATCTGAACCCAGGGGGGTATCAAATTTTTTCCGAATATTTGGGCGAAAATTTCAAAAATTTTTTAAAAATTAAAAACCGAAAATCCTTTTTCAAATCTTAAGGTAGGGGGGATCGAAAATTTTTCCGAAAGTTTTCCGAAGTAAAAAGCAAAGCTTTTGCGGTATAATCGCTTTTGTTTAATTCATCTATCAATTTCTCTCTTGTCATTCCAGGGTTTGTCTTCTGCACATACATTAACAATTCATCTATTTTGTCCACTATGCCGCCCTCCAATCAATGTTTGCCATCAAATCATCCAGCAAATAAATCAAATCTGCCCCATACAGGCTTATCCAGTCCGCGAGATACTCTTCCTGCTCAATCGGCATATGAATGTTATAGGAAAAACAAAAACAATGGCAAAGCTCATGAGCCAGTATTTTGCGCAAATAACCATTTTTCGGTTTATCTGAAACATATATAGCCCTGTCGTTCCAATCTGTCACGGCAAGGCTGGTAGAGCCATCAGAGCGAATCAGCTTACCGCTTGCACTGTGAACAAATTCTATTTTCCATTCAATACCATTTATTAAAAACATATTTTACCTCCAAAAAAGAAACCACCAGCCAAATATCAGCTAGTGGTTTCTAAATTCATGCTTATTTTACCTTTTATTCTTCAATAAGTAGGTAATTGATGTATCTTGTCGCCGTATCGTTGAGGTCTCTATTAAAATCAAGCAGATCAAGAGCGTATTCCGGTGGATATCCATAACTGGCGTAATATGCCCTTTCGATTGCACGTAAGTTGTGCAGATCCGATAATTCCACGAGAATCTTGTGATATAAAAATTTTCGAGTCCAACCAAACCGTTCCAGGATTATACTTAACTTCCAGTTGTTCTTTGAAAACCATGTTTCCGTTTCATGTTTCCATCGAATCTCCCAGTGCTCAAACGGGTCTTTCTCCGTAATTGCAGGCTGCGGGTTTTTCAGCGCCTGTTCCATGTCGTGGAAGCGATTGATGTATTGAGCTGTGAAAGCCGTTCCCTTTACTCCGGTCAGCTTGTGCGCGATAAATTCGCATCCTTTCTTCGTGATGTCATAGCAAGGTCTGCTTTGGTTGTTAGCATCTTTATATGTATTTTCTCGAAAGAAATCAACCAACGCAATTTTGCTCTCGTTGCCCAAGCCAATATTGGCTTGGG